>Ga0233386_1000157_pt1 | contig 21908 bp, 23 predicted proteins | sample ElkDunMinimDraft_17_FD_191544 | JGI IMG/M metagenome (GOLD analysis project Ga0233386, IMG submission 191544) | Fecal eukaryotic communites from dung pellets of Tule Elk in California, USA - Elk Dung G4 | ecosystem: Host-associated > Mammals > Digestive system > Large intestine > Fecal | place...
CTGATCCGCACGTACCGCCGAATGCGCGACTCGGACTGACATCTCTCCCCGACGCCCGAAACCGTTACGCAGCGCGAGAATCCGGCCACGCGGCCGTGGTGTATACCCGCCCCCGGCGGTCGACGAGCCGCGCCGCAAGTTCGTACTGCTCGAGCCACGCGATCGCACCGACCTCGCAGTGCAGAGCCGTCTGCGCCGCGGCGTCGGCCCAGACCGCATCGGGCGCGACCACCGTGACGACGCGCCACCGGTCGTCGGCCCGGTCCCCTGCCCTACGCGAGGCGATCGCGGTGCCTGCGGGCAAGTCGATGTCGTTCCGGCCGGGCAACGCCACCTGCCATCCGCCGTCCGGGCGCGCGCCCGCGGTGGCCGCCGTGTCGCCGATACGCACCAGCACGCCGCAGTCGAGCCCCTCCGCGGCGAGTGCCGCCCCGTAGTCGGCGGTATCGGCGCGCGCCGTCTCCTCGAGGTCGAGACCCGCGCCCCACGGCGCGTGAACGGTGTCGCCCTCGATCCGGACGTCGAGGTAGCTGGGCACCGGGTGGACCGGGGGAATCGACTCGGTGTCGAGGCGGTTGTCGACCGGCGTGACGGCACCGTCGGTCATCCGGGCAGCCCGCAGGGCAGACTCGAGCAGCGTGGACAGGCGCGGGCTCACCCGCACGGGGACGCCTTGCCCGAGATTGACGGCGTGCAGTTCTGCATCACCGCGCCGGAGATCACACGCTGCCTCGGACACGTCGATCGTCGAGCGCACGATCTCCTCGGCCTGCCCCAGCGCACGGGGTTCGGTCACCGCGAGCACGACGTGCCGCCCGAACCCCCGCCACCGGCTCGTGTCGATCATGGCGGTCTCCCCTCGTGTGCGGGATTCACCGACCCTTTCCAGTATGCCCGGGGCTCTCCGCGGCAGCCCGTCTCAGATGCGGGTCAAGATCGCCTCGGTGTCCACCCCGGTGGGCAACGTACCCATGGCGATCCCCCAGTCGTCGTCGAGCCTGCTCGCGCAGAACGCGTCGGCAACGGCGTGGTGGCCGTGCCGCACGAGCTGGGCGCCCTGCAGAACGAGCGCCATCAGTTCCACGATCCGCCGGGCGCGGTATTCGATGTTCTCCAGGTCTGCGAGTTCCTTGCCCACGCGGGTGATGGCGTGGTCCAACCGCGAATCCGCGCCCTGCGCACGCTGCACCTCGGTGAAGAAGGCCTCGACGGTGTCGGGTTGCTTGACCATGGCGCGCAGCGCATCGAGAGCAGCGACGTTCCCGGAACCCTCCCAGATCGACATCAGCGGTGCTTCGCGGTAGAGCCTCGGCATCCCGGACTCTTCGGCGTAGCCGTTGCCACCGAGGCATTCGAGCGCTTCCGCGGCGTGGGCGGGCGCCCGCTTGCACACCCAGTATTTGGTGACCGCCAGTGCGATCCGCCGCAGCGCCGCTTCCTGCGGGTCGCCCTGCGCGCGGTCGGTCGCGCCGGCGAGCCGCATCATCATGGTGGTCGACGCCTCGGACTCGACGACGAGATCGGCGAGAACGTTGCGCATGAGTGGTTGGTCGACGAGGAGCGCACCGAATGCCGCGCGGTGCCGTGCGTGGTGGACCGCGCGGAGTGTTGCCATCCGCATCCCCGTCGCGGACCCGATCACGCAGTCGAGCCGAGTCATGTTGACCATGTCGATGATCGTGGAGACACCGCGTCCCTCGGGTCCGACGATCCATCCCACGGCGCCCTCGTACTCGATCTCCGACGACGCGTTGGATTTGTTCCCCAGTTTGTCCTTCAGCCGCTGGATCCGGATGCGGTTGCGGGCGCCGTCGGGCAGGACGCGCGGCAGGAGGAAACACGTGGGCCCGGCGCCGGTGTTCGCGAGGGTCAGGAACACGTCGGACATCGGCGCGGACGTGAACCATTTGTGCCCGACGATCGTGTACGTGCCGTCGGCGTTCTGTGTCGCGGTGGTGGTGTTGGCGCGGACGTCGGAGCCGCCCTGCTTCTCGGTCATCGACATCCCGGCGATGAGACCGCGTTTGCTCGCCGGTGTCCGCAGACCGAAGTCGTAGTGCGGCGCCGCCAATAGCGGTTCGTATTCCGCCGCGAGTGCCGGATTGTGGCGGAGCGCCGGAATCGCCGCGTACGTCATCGAAATGGGGCACATGTGGCCGGCGTCGGCCTGACCCCACACGTAGAACTTGGCGGCCCGGGCCACGTGCGCTCCTGGGCGCGGGTCGCGCCACGGCGCACCGTGCAGTCCGTGTTCGACCGCGACCGTCATCAGGTCGTGCCAATGCGGGTGGAACTCGACCTCGTCGATGCGGTTGCCGTACCGGTCGTGGGTGCGCAGGACGGGCGGATATTCGTTGGCGAGCCTGCCCCACTCCTGTGCCCGGGCCCCTCCCGCGAGCGCCCCGAGTTCGTGTACCTCGTCCTCTGCCCAGCTTCCGCCTTCGCGGTGCAGTCCTTCGATCAATGCGCGATCGTCCGCAGCGCTGTAGGGCACGAGGTCGGGCGCCTGGTTGGACACGATGTGCGTCGCGGGAAATGTCATGAGGGCGCTCCTAACGCGCGAAGGGACAATGCCACGAGGGCAGGCACCGTGTCTGCCGAAGCCGCACCGGCCCGCAAGGGTCCGGTGAGTACCTCCCCGACCGCTCCGACGAGAGCGGCGGCAGCGAGATCCGGGTCCTGGTCTGCGAATTCGCCCGTGGTGATGCCGTACCGGATCGCGCCGGCGAATGCGGCGGCGAACGCTCTGCGCAGCACCAGTCGCTCGGCGTCCACAGCCGCGTCGACGGGTTCCGCGAGCAGGGCGTAGGCCAGCACGGGATTGCGCAGCGCCCGGAACGCGAAGGTTTCCACGACGGCCGAGATCCGCTCGGCCGCCGATCCCGTCGCGGCCGCCGACACGACGGCCTCGACTTCTCGGCCGCACAGGTCCCGGAAGATCTGCACCATCAGATCCGACTTGTCGGCAAAATGCCGGTAGACGCTGCCGGTCGCGACTCCGGCGCGTTCGGCGACGGCCGCGATCGACATCTCCCGGTATCCACGTTCGGCGACGAGCGCCACCGCTGCGGCCGCAATCGCGTCGCGCTGGTCGTCGAGACGTTGTTGGACCGCGGGGGTCCGCCGGTACGGCATACCAAGAATTGAACCCCGGTTCAAACCTTTGGTCAACAGGCTTTCCGCCCGCGGTCCGGGCTACGGTCTAACGCATGAGTCGATTGAGCGTGGTGGACGAAATGTTCCTGCACCGACACCGCGGTTCCGGGCTTCCGTCGGTGATGCAGGGACTGTGGCGCACCGACGACACCGTGCACGCTCCCCTCCTCATCTCCCTGCACGACGCGTTGTCGCAAGGCCCCCTCGGCCGCCGGGTTGTTCGGCCCCGCATACCCGGCGCCCGCCCCCGATTCGTCGCGAGCACGCACTCGTACCCGCTGCGCTACCCCGCGGAGAAAGTGGCGGACGACGCGATCCTCGAATGGGCCGATGCCCAGACCGAAGTCGACCTCGATCCCGAACACGGACCCGGGTGGTCACTGGTCGCAGCACATCTCGCCGGCGGCGGCACTCTCGTCTCCCTCGTCTGCTCCCACGTACTGACCGACGCGCGGGGACTGATCGATGCTGTGGCCGAGGCTCTCGCCGGTCACGCCGAGCCACCCGACGAGTCCCACACCTCCGACGTCCGCGACGCGCTGCATGTCGTCCGTACGGTCGCGCGCGGTCTCCGGGGCGTGCGCCGTTCCGGTCCGCGTGAAAAACCGCCGGTCCCGCTGTCGGTGCGGTTGCGTCCCCGTACCGCCCTGATCGACGTGCCGAGCGACGAGTGGGACGCCGCTGCCGGCATCGGAGAGGGCACCGCGAATTCGCTGATGCTGGCGATCGCGACCGGGATCGCCCGCCGCGCAGGCATCCCCTTCCCACTGAAGATCTCCATTCCTGTGGACGACCGCGGTTCCGGCACCACCTCCAACGGGGTATCGATGACGGGTATCACCGTCGACGCGGACGACACGGTGGCGACGATCAGGGCCAAGGCCACGCACGCGTACCGGCAGCCTCGCGAGGGCGCGCCGCACGGTATCCCCGCAGAGATCGTGCAACTCGTACCCGACCGTGTCGCGGCCCGCCTCGCCAGAGGCGCCGGCGAGCGAGACATGCTGTGCTCCAATATCGGTCGCGTCCCGGCCGTGCTCGATGCGTTCGGTCCGCACCGCACCGCCGGGGTGGCGATGCGCGCCATGCATCCCGGCCTCGGCACGAGGGACGCCACGACCTCGACACGCCTGTCGACCTACCTGTGCAGCCGGGACGATCGATACACGCTCGCGCTCGTCGCCCTCGACGAAGATCGATTCCCCGACACCCGGACGCTGCGCGCGTTCATCGACGCAGAACTCGCCGAGAGAGGTCTGCACGCCACCTACTGGTGACCCGGGTCCCGGTGGCCCGCGTCCTGGTTACTCGAGTCCCGGCCTCTCCCGAAGTCGGTGTCGAACCAGCGGCCGAGCGACTCGCCGGGCAGGTCGCGCCGACGATACGTGCCGGGGATACGTTCCACGGAGCCGATCCGGTCCATGCGGTAGGTGCGCCACTCGTCTCTGTCGAGATCGAACCCGACGAGATACCAGTGGCCGGCCCGATATACATGGCGATACGGATCCACCGTCCGGACGGACGCTGCATCGTTGCGGTCGCGGTAGCCGAAGCGGACCCGTCCGGACTCCGCGACCGCATCGGCCAGCGCCCCGACCACCTGCACGCTGACGCCGTGCGCGTCGTCGAGCACCTCGGTGGCGAGGTCCATCGCGTGGGCACGTTGCCGCAGCGCCGGCGAGAGTACGTTCTCGAGTTTCGCCAGTGCACTGTCCGCATCGTCCGCCCTGTCCGCGCCGCCCGCACTCTCCGCGCTCGCGAGGCGAGGCGCGATCAGCCGCACTCCGGCGACCAGGATCGCGACCTCGTCGGCGGTGAAGAGCAGCGGCGGGACGGACCGGCCTGCCCTCAGCCGGTACGCACTCGACGGGCCGGGCCGGCTGTCCACCCGATACCCCAGACGGCGCAGCCGCTCGACATCGCGGCGGACCGTACGTGTGCTGACCCCCAGGCGCGCGGCGAGCACGGCTGCCGTCCACTCCCCTCCCCGCTGGAGAACCGACAGGAGTTCGAGCGCGCGTGTCGTCGGGTCGCTCGTCATGAAATCCATGGTGACCGAAATGGCGGACAGGATCGGGCCGTATCTCTCGATACGGTGACGCCGGAGCACTCGACGAGAGGAGATCCATACATGCGTATCGCCGTCACTACTCCCACCGGACACGTCGGCCGCCATCTCGTTCCCATCCTGGTCCGTGCCGGGGTGCGCCCCCTGGTCCTGGCGCGCCGTCCCGAGAAGCTGCCTGCTCGGCTGCGTGCGGAGGTCGACACCGTCGCAGTCGACCAGTTCGATTCGGATGCGGTCGTCGAGGCAACCGCCGGGGTCGACACGATCTACTGGGTGGACCCGCCACCTTCCGGCGACGACCCTCTCGCCGAGTACCGCCGCGCAGCCACGAGTATCGCCCGGGCGGTCACGAAAAACGGCATCGGGCGGGTGGTCTTCCAGAGCAGCGTCGGGGCCGAGAAGCGCCGCGGCGCAGGCGAAATCGACGGCCTGGCCGCCACCGAACTCGCACTGGACGACACGGATGCCGACGTCACGCACCTGCGGTGCGGGTACTTCTTCAGCAACCTGGAGTACCAACTCGACATGATCGCCTCCGGCGCCGTGCAGGTGATCGTGCCGGTCGACCATCCGATGCCGTGGGTCGCGCCCCGCGACATCGCCGAGGTCGCGGCCACACGACTGCTCTCGACCGAGTGGAGCGGCCGTCACGTGCAGGCCGTCCACGGGCCGTCCGATCTCACGTGGACACAGGTCGCGGAGATCGTCTCCGCTGCGACGGACCTGCCGCTGCGCGCCGAACAGATCGCCGACGACGAGATGCGCCGGGGGTTACAGGCCGCCGGCCTGTCCGACGCGCAGGTCGACGCGATGACGGGCATGTCCACCGGCCTCCGCGACGGATTCGTTCCGGAACAATCACGCTCGATACGGTCCACGACGCCGACGACCCTGGCGGCGTGGGCGTACGACGTGCTGCGCCCGCAACTGTGACGCCCCTGCGCGGGACTCGCCGATCGTGGTGACTCGTCCCGTACAGTGCCAAGAATGACGTCCGAGACCCTCGTCACATATGCGGACGGCGCTGTTCGCGGTGTCCGAACCGGCGACCTGCTCACGTGGCGCGGCATTCCCTACGCGGCACCACCCGTGGGCGCGCTGCGCCTGCGCGCTCCCCAGCCCGTCGAACCCTGGACGGGCGAGCGGGACGCCACGCAGTTCGGCAATGCGGCATCCCAGCACCCGCGAGGAGTCGCCACGGGACGCCGCGGCGTCCGGGTGCGCCCCGCCGAGGACTGTCTCACGCTCAACGTCCTTGCGCCCGCGGGCCGGGTGCACAGTCCGCGGCCGGTGATGGTGTTCATCCACGGCGGCGCATTCACTCTCGGCACCACTGCCCTCTCCCTGTACGGGGGTGAGTCGCTCGTACGGCGCGGCGATGTGGTGTACGTGTCGGTCAACTACCGGCTCGGCGCGCTCGGATATCTCGATTTCCGCGAGTTCTCCGACGGCACCACACAATTCGACTCCAATCTGGGTCTCCGGGACCAGGTCGCGGCCCTCGAGTGGGTGCAGCGCAATATCGCTGCTTTCGGCGGCGATCCGGGCAACGTGACGATCTTCGGTGAATCGGCCGGGGGTACCTCGGTCACGACGCTGCTCGCGACGCCCGCGGCGCGCGGGCTGTTCTCCGGGGCGATCGCGCAGAGTCCCGCCCCGAACCTGGTGAACACCGCCGACAACTCCGCCCGGTGGAGTCGCGTGTTCCTCGAACTGCTCGGCGCCGACTCGGAATCGGCTGTCGCGGCACTCACCGGCGGTTCTCCCGCGGACCTGGGACGCGCGGGTGCGCGTCTGGGCGCCCACACTCTGAGGGACACTCCCGGCCTCCACCCGTTCGGGCCGGTTGTCGACGGCGATGTCGTCCCGATCGCTCCGCTCGATGCGTTCGAGACCGGAGCGGCTCATCCGGTCCCCCTCGTCATCGGCACCAACGACCGGGAAGGCGCTCTGTTCCCGAAGTTCCTCGACGGCCTGCCTACCAGTCCCGACCGCATCGACCGCATGTTCGCTGCGACCGACCCGGACGCGAAGAGCCGGGTGACCGCGGCGTACCCCGGATATCCGGACGAGAAGGCCGCCATCGATCTCGGCGGCGACTTCACGTTCTGGTATCCCGCACTCCAGATCGCACAGGCGCACGCACGCTTCGCACCGACGTACATGTACCGGTTCGACTACGCGCCGCGTCTCCTCAAGTGGACCGGGTTCGACGCGACGCACGCGGTCGATCTGCTGGCAGTGTTCGATCAGGCCGACGAGCCGATCGGCCGGATCCTCACCACCGCGGGCGGACGGCGCGGGCTGCGCACCGTCGCGGCATCGGTACAGCGGCAGTGGACACATTTCGCGAGGCACGGCGAACCACTGCCTTCGTGGCCCGCTTATGACGAAATAGACCGCGCGACCATGATTTTCGATGTTCCCCAGCGAGTGGAGGACGATCCGCGCCGAGAGCGGCGGATCGCGTGGGAGGGCTATCGCGGCTACACGAGCGACGCGCCTGCTACTTCACGACCGTGAGGAGAAACGCGACGTCCTCGATCGCCCGGACGCTGTGCCGCGCCGGCGGAATGACGATCAGATCCCCCGCCGACCCTTTCCACAGGTCGTCGCCTGCGACCAGCTGGAGTTGCCCCTGAAGGATCTGCAGGGTCGCCTCGCCGGGACTGTCGTGCTCACCGAGTTCGTGCCCGGCCAGCAGCGCCACCATGGTCTGCCGCAGATGCTTGGCGTGCCCGCCGAAAACCGTCTGCGAACTACGGCCACTGCTCGACGTCGCCGCCAGTTTCAGCTGCTGCCGGGCCAGCGCGGTCAGGGAGAGCTTGTCCATGTAGCGCAGTATGGCGTACTCACCGACACGACACTCAGCTTCGCGAATACCGGACCCAGCGAAACCTGATCCCCTTCGCCGACGACCGCCACTCTCCGGTCTCGGTCGCCGACCATTCGGGCCCGATCTCCGGAGCCGTCGCGTCCCCGTCGATGTCGAGGTCCACCTCGGTGACCAGCAGACGGGTCGCTCGCGGCATCGCCTGCGCGTAGATCTGGCCGCCACCGATGACCACGACATCGCCGTCGCCCGCGAGCCGGAACGCCTCGTCGAGACCGGATGCGGCGTGAGCACCGTCGGCCGACCATTCCGGGTCGCGGGTGACGACCACGTTGCGGCGGCCCGGGAGCGGCCGGAACTTCGGCGGCAGCGAATCCCACGTGAGACGCCCCATGACCACCGGCTTGCCCATCGTGGCGTCCTTGAAGAACGCCAGGTCTTCCGGGATGTGCCAGGGAATCTTGTTGTCGCGGCCGATGACGCCGTTGCGGGCCTGTGCCCAGATCAGGCTGATCTCACCCATCAGACGGCCACGGGCGCCTTGATCGCCGGATGGTGCCGGTAGCCGACGATCTTCACGTCGTCGAAGGTGTAGTCGAAGAGCGAGTCCCGGCGCTGCAACTGCAAGGTCGGGTACGGGTACGGCGCGCGCGTGAGCTGCTCGGTGACCTGCTCGATGTGATTGGAGTAGATGTGGCAGTCGCCGCCGGTCCAGATGAACTCGCCGGGCTCGAGCCCGACCTGCTGCGCCACCATGTGGGTGAGCAGCGCGTAGCTGGCGATGTTGAACGGCACCCCGAGGAAGAGGTCGGCGCTGCGCTGGTACAGCTGGCAGCTGAGCTTGCCGTCGGCGACGTAGAACTGGAAGAACGCGTGGCACGGCATCAGCGCCATCTTGTCCAGGTCGGCGACGTTCCACGCGGAGACGATCATCCGGCGCGAGTCGGGATTGCTGCGCAGCGTCTCGAGCACCTGCGAGATCTGGTCGATGTGCCGTCCGTCGGGAGTCGGCCACGAACGCCACTGGACCCCGTAGACGGGACCGAGATCGCCGTCCGGCTGCGCCCACTCGTCCCAGATCGTCACGCCGTGGTCGCGGAGCCACTGGACGTTCGAGTCGCCGCGCAGGAACCACAGCAACTCGTAGACGATGGACTTCAGATGCACCTTCTTGGTGGTGACGAGCGGAAAGCCCTCGGAGAGATCGAAGCGCATCTGGTGACCGAACAGGCTCCGCGTGCCCGTCCCGGTACGGTCGTTCTTCTCGGCACCGGTCTCGAGGACGAGTCGCAAGAGATCTTCGTAGGGGGTCGGCACAGTCACGAGGGCAGTCTACGGCGTCGTCCCGACACCGGTTCGTCCGCCGAGCCCCGGTGATCGCGCCCGAGTCGTAGCCTGGGAGCCATGCCCGAGCTGCCCGAGGTGGAAGCACTCGCCGTATTCCTGCGTGAGCATGCTGTCGGATCCGTGGTGGGCCGGATCGACGTGGCCGCGTTGAGCGTGCTGCAGACGGCAGATCCGCCGATCACCGCATTGCAGGGGCGGGACATCACGGGCGCCGCCCGGTACGGCAAGTTCCTCGCCATCGAGTGTTCGGACCTGCAGATGGTCACACACCTCTCCCGCGCGGGGTGGCTGCGGTGGCTCGACGAACCGTCGCAGTCTCCGCCGAAGCTGGGGAAGGGACCGCTGGCTCTGCGGGTCCACCTGTTCGCGCCCGACGCGACGACGCCGGCGTTCGATCTCACGGAAGCGGGCACCAAGAAGCGGCTCGCGGTCTGGGTCGTCGACGACCCGAAGAAGATCCCCGGTGTCGCGCGCCTCGGACCGGACGCCCTCGAGCTCACCGCCGACGAGTTCGCCGCACTGGTCGCCGGGAGTACCTCCCGGCTGAAGACGTTCCTCACCGATCAGTCCGTGCTCGCAGGAATCGGGAATGCCTACTCGGACGAGATCCTCCACGTGGCGCGACTGTCACCGTTCGCCACGGCCGGACGGCTCGACGACGCCTCGGTCTCGGCACTGTACGGCGCGATGCGCTCCGTGCTCGAGGACGCCGTCGCGCGATCCGTCGGGCAGGACGCAGCCCGGCTCAAGGGCGAGAAGCGCTCCGGCATGCGGGTGCACGCCCGCACCGGTCAACCGTGCCCGGTGTGCGGAGACACCGTCCGCGAAGTCTCCTACGCGGAACGTTCCTTCCAGTACTGCCCGACGTGCCAGACGGGCGGGAAGGTGCTCGCCGACCGCCGGCTGTCCAGGCTGCTCAAGTAGCCGTAGGCCGACTCCATCCGTGTGCCACCGACGCGCGGCACCGCGTGATGTCGTCGCCTGCTCCGACGAACAGCGCCGTGAGCATCGGTACACAGTGTTCGAGCGTGTCCTCGGGCAACGGCCCGTTCGCGACGAGCGACACCAACCCGTGGCCGATCGCCCAACTCTGGATCGCCAGGTCCAGGGGCTCGATTCCGGTGAAGCGGCCTTCGCCCTGGGCCCGGCGCACCGCCCGCACCAGATATTCGAGGGTGGCATCGGCAGCCGAGAGGTCTTCGAGGTCGACGCTCGCGTCGAACATCACCCGGTACAGGTCCGGCTGCTCGAGTGCGTTCCCGAGATACGCCGCGACGAGTGCGGTCAGGTCCCGGACCGGATCGTCCGTGAGCGCCACGGTCGCAAACCTGGCTTCCAGCCTGGTGAAGCCCTCCTGCCGGAGGGCCATCCACAACCCGTCCATGCCGCCGAAGTAGGTGTAGACGGCCATCGTGGAGACGCCGGTGCCCGCCACGAGTGCACGCAGAGTGATCGGTTCACGGGTACGGAGCATGTGGGCCGCCCGTTCGAGAAGCAGTGCGCGCACCGCCGGATCTTTGGACCTCACCATGCCTGAACAATACATAACATTGCGTTGCTATATTAAGCGCCTGCCAGTCCGATCAACCCAGAGGAGTACCGGTGCCCGTCACCTTGATGAACCCCGAAGCGTTGCCCGAGGTCGATCTCTACCGCCAGGTGTCGGTCGCGACCGGCTCGAAGCTCGTGTTCACGGCCGGTCAGGTCTCGGTCGATGCGCAGGGCACCCTGGTGGGCGCGGGCGATATCGCGGCCCAAGCCGAGCAGTGCTATCTCAACGTCGCCACCGCCCTGGCCGAGGCCGGCGCGACATTCGACGATGTCGCGAAATTGACCGTCTACGTCGTCGACTGGTCGCCCGACAAGATGGAACCGTTCGTCGAGGGCGTGGCCCGCGCCGCCGCGCGCCTCGGGATCGACAAGCCGCTCCCGCCCTTCACCGGCATCGGAGTGGCCGCCCTCGCGGGTGAGGGACTTCTTCTCGAAGTCGAGGCCACCGCGGTCGTCGACTGACGCCCCGGGCCGCATCTCCGAGGGCCACCTCGGAGCATGCGGTTACCGTATCGGTGTGACGCCCGCACCCGAAGACGCCGAACACGTGGACACCGAGGCCCTGTCCGGCTATCTGCACTCCGCTTCGGGCTCCCCGCGCGGCGTCGTCGCGCTCACACACGGAGCCGGAGGCAATTGCAACGCGAAGATCCTCCAGCTCATGTGCACCCGTTTCGCCGCGCACGGTTTCGTGGCGCTGCGGTACGACCTCCCGTTCCGCCGGCGCCGCCCCAAAGGGCCGCCGCAGCCGTCGCGTGCCGGCGAGGACCGCGAGGGGGTCGCCGCGGTCGCAGCCGCCACCAGGGAATATTCCGACGGGCCGCTCATTCTCGGCGGAGTGTCGTACGGCGGGCGCCAGGTGACCATGCTCGCCGCCGAACGACCCGGGATCGCGGACGGACTGTTGCTGATGTCGTACCCGCTGCACCCGCCGGGCCAGCCCGACAAGCCGCGGACCGAACATCTGCCTGCCCTCACCGCGCCGTCGGTGTTCGTGCACGGAGACCGGGACCCCTTCGGCACGCTCGACGAACTGCGGCACGCCCTCGCGCTCGTGCCGGCCCCGACGACGCTGGTCCCGGTGGAGGGCACCGCACACGACCTGGGTCGCGCGAAAGCAGACCCGTCCGAGATCGCGGTCCGCGCGGTCCTGGCACTTGTGGACGGCCAGGCCCGATGAGCGAGCTCACCGACGGTGTCATCGACACCTTGCTGTCCGAAATGCGCGAGCGCCTGGACGAGACGGTCACCCCCGCGACGCTTCGTGGACTGCTCGAGGCCGTGCTCGTCGTAGGGTCCGGCCTCGAACTCGATTCGATGCTGCAGCGCATCGTCTCGGCAGCGACGTCGCTGCTCGGCGCCCGGTACGGCGCTCTCGGTGTGCGTGCCTCGGACGGCGGACTCTCGGAATTCGTCTACGTGGGCATCGACCCCACGCAGCGGGAGGTCATGGGACACCTCCCCGAGGGTCGCGGCCTTCTCGGCCTGCTCGTCAACGACCCCCGGCCGGTGCGTCTCGCCGACCTGTCCCAGCACCCCGGCTCGATCGGCTTCCCTGCCAACCATCCCCCGATGGGAAGTTTCCTCGGGACTCCGATCATGGTGCGCGGCAAGGTGTTCGGCAGCATCTATCTCACCGAGAAAATCGGCGCACCCGAGTTCACCGAGGAAGACGAGATCCTCCTGAAAGTCCTGGCGACCTCGGCCGGCATGGCCGTCGAGAACGCGTGGCTGTTCGAGGGTTCCCTCACCCGCGAGCGGTGGCTCACCGCAATGGCATCGATCAACGCCCGGTTGCTCGTCGGCGGCTCGGTCGACGACACCCTCTCGCTGCTCGTCGGCCAGGTTCGGGAACTCGCCGTGTGTTCCGAGGTGTACGTCGTCCTGGCCGACGGCGTACAGGGCTCGGTCCGGGCGGCGGCCCCCGCGGAGCCCTCCTTGACTTCGACGCGCGTCGACCTCACCGGGTCACCGATCATGCGCGCCCTCAGAACCCGGAAGCCGGTACACACCCGTACGACATGGCTTCTCCCGTCGGCGGATTCGAGCGGACCGGGTCACGCGGTGGTACTCCCACTCTCCGCCACCTCCGCGATCACCGGTGCGCTCGTCGCGACACGGGCAGCGGGTAGCGAACCGTGGGGCGACGAAGACGTCCTCCGTCTCGAATCGATGGCGAATCTCGCGGCCGTCGCCCTCGAGTTCGCAGAGCAACAACGCAAGCAGCGACTGCTCGATGTGCTCGCCGACCGCGACCGAATCGCACAGGACTTGCACGACAACGTGATTCAGCGGTTGTTCGCCACCGGGATGAGCTTGCAGAGCACCATGGCCTCGGGCGTCGGCAACGACCGGATGGCGGAGGTGGTGCAGCACGCGGTCGAACAACTCGACCGGACCGTCCGCGAGATCCGCACGACCATCTTCGACCTGCACACCACCGGCGCCGCAGCGTCGACGAGCCTGCGGCGGCGACTGCTCGACGTGGTCGGGGATCTGAGCGTCCACTCGGCCGTGTCGCCGAACATCCAGTTCCGGGGCCCGATCGACACCCTCGTGCCCGCCCGCATCCATCCACAAGCGGAAGCGGTGTTGCGGGAAGGGCTGAGCAACGCACTCCGGCACTCCCAGTCCGAGAACATCTCCGTCTCGGTCTCGGCCCTCGAGGACTTCCGGATCGAGATCGTCGACGACGGAACCGGGTTGCCCGCCACCGTGCGGCGCAGCGGTCTGATCAATCTGGAACGACGCGCCGAGCAGTGCGGCGGGTCGTTCCGCGTCGAATCCAACGAGAGCAGGGGCACGCGGCTGGTCTGGTGCGCCCCGCTCTGACTCCGCCGGACCCCGTCAGGTGTTGTCGTGCCCGCGTTCCTTGCGGAGTTCGGTGGCGAGCACAGCGGCCTGGGTGCGTCGCTGCATTCCGAGCTTCGACAGCAGCCGCGAGACGTAGTTCTTGACGGTCTTCTCCGCAAGGAACAGCCGCTCGGCGATCTCCCGGTTGGTCATGCCCTCACCGATCAGCTCGAAGACCGCGCGCTCCTGCTCGGACAGTTCGGCGAGCGGGTCTGCGTTGCGCGAGGCCCGGATCCGTTCCATCAGCGCCGCGGTCGCACGGCTGTCGAGCAGCGAACCGCCCTCTCCCACCGTGCGGATCGCGGAGACCAGGTCGGTGCCGAGGATCTGCTTGAGCACGAATCCGGACGCGCCCGCCATGATGGCGTCGAAGAGCGCTTCGTCGTCGGCGTACGACGTGAGCATCAGCGCCCGGAGTTCGGGCATGCGGTTGCGCAGTTCACGGCACAATTCCACCCCGTTCCCGTCGGGGAGTCGCACGTCGAGCACCACGACGTCGGCGTCGCTGCCGGGTACCCGGGCGAGCGCCTCCCCCACCGATGCGGCCTCTCCGACCACGGTGAAGTCGGCGACGCTGCTCAGCAGGTCGACCAGGCCGCGTCTGACGATCTCGTGGTCGTCGACGAGGAATACGCGGGGCATGTCACGCACCTTTCGTTGGGCATCGGTCCCCATTGTCCCAGCCGTCACCCTCGTGACCCGGCTCCGGGCCGTTCGACGGCAGGTCCGGGACCTTCGCCCCACGCGCGACAGGTGTCTCGTGAGCAACGCTACCTATGCGGGCGTGTGTGCCTACACCGCGTCCGGAAACGGTGACCCTGAGCGAGGAGGCGACCGTGTCAGTCGATTTCGAAACCTGGAACGCCGGGGGCACGGACATCATCGCACGGGCCGTGGTCGCGGCCCCGAGCGTTCACGACACCCAGCCGTGGAACCTGTACCTCCCCGGACAGTCGGCCGAACTCGAGGAACGCACCGAATTCGCCGAGCCCGGCGGCGATCCGCTCCGCCCCGACCGGACGATCTCGTGCGGCACAGCCGTCGCGAACCTGGAACTGGCCGTGCGCGTGCTGGGGTACCGGACCCGGACCGCTCTGTTCCCCGATCCCGATCGCTCTGCGCTGGTCGCACGGGTCGACGCGGTCGAGGCGGCCGCACCGTCGAACTGGGACCTTCGCCTCTACGCCGCAATATCCCACCGGCGCAGCCACCGCGAATCCTTCGCCGGCGTCCCGGTACCTGCCGAGACCATCGCCGACGTGATCTCCGCGGCTGCCGAAGTGCCCGGAATCCACGTCATGCTGCTGGCCCCCGACGAGGCGAGCGCCCTGGCCGGCACCCTCACCTATGCGGCCGAAGCCAAGCGCCGGCACCAGCACTACCAGCGCGAGATGTTCTCGTGGACCTCGCACTGGCAACCCGACGGGAACGCCGAGGTGGTCACGACGTGGAACACCGGTCTCGATGAGCGAGGTGCCGCGGGCGCAGCACTGATCACCACGGGCGTCCCCGACCCGGCTGCGCTCTCCGATTCCATCGCGCGAGAAACCGTTCTGCTGTTCGTGCCCGACTCCTCCGAACCGGAAGACCTGGTGCGTGTGGGAATGGCGGCCCAGCGAGCGTGGCTCGCAGCGGTCGACGCGCGACTGTCGGCATCGGTGCTCACGCATCCGCTGCGTATCGGGGACTCGGCGTCCCGGCTCGCCGAACTACTCGATCTGCCGGCGCCACCCCAGCTCATCATGCGGATCGGCTTTTGATGTGTGCGACAGGCGATTACAGTGCAATCTGTTAGACCGTGATTCCTTCCGGTACCACGACGCAGACAGGAGGAGGCAGTGAGCGCACCCACGGGCGACCCGGTTCAGGCCCCCACGACGGAACTTTTCCACGCGGCGCTGGACATGGCACAGGCAGCGAAGGCGGGGAACGTCTCCGGCTGGCTCGCGTCCCGGTACAGCTGTGGCAGGTTCGACGACGTCGCGTTCCTCATGTCTCAGATGCTCGGCGTCCTCATCGAGAACGGCGCCATCGCCCGCGGCGTCCATCCCGCCGACGCCTGGAACGAACTACGCGAGCAGGGCGTCGACGAATTCGGCTGACACCCTGCTCGCGTAATAGCTGTTCTGCGCCGCGCGCTCAGTCCTCGACTTCGGACCGGACGACCATGACCGGGCAGTCCGCGGTCTGGATCAGCGCGTTGCTCGTGGAACCGAGCAGCAGCCCCTTGAAGCCGCCCCGGCCACGAGTTCCCACCACGAGCAACTGTGCCTGTTCGGCGTACTCGCTGAGCACACGCACCGGCCGGTCGCGTGCGACGACCCGTTCCACCACGACGTCCGGATAGCGTTCCCGATATCCCGCGAGCCGTTCCGCCAGGACGATTTCCTCGCCGGTCTGGATGCGACTCCAGTGCGGGTCTTCGGGCACCGCGCCGAGCGACGGCTGCACGCTCACATCGCTCCACACGTTGACGGCCACGAGGGTCGCGCCACGTGAGGAAGCTTCGGCGAACGCCGCCTCGACTGCGGCCCGGCACGACTCCGATCCGTCGACGCCCACCACGACGGGACCTTCGGCCGGCGGGGCGCCGTCGAGGGTGCGGCCGCGGACCACGACCACCGGGGCCACGGCATGGGACGCCACCGCGGTGGACACCGAACCTGCGAGCAGCCCCTTGACCTCCCCGAGTCCGCGGGAGCCCACCACGAGGCGATCGGCCTTCGCCGACACCGCGACCAGGGTGGACGCCACCTTGCCCTCGAGTTGCTCGGTGGTGACCTCGACCCGTCCGGAGTCGTCGACGATCTGCCGGGCCATCATGGCGGCGCTGTCGAGCCGATCGCGCGCCGTCGCCTTCATCTCCTCGTGGAAGCTCTGCGCGAGGTACGGCTCCGAGTAGTAGAACGCGGGGATGTGGACGACGGTGACGATGTGCAACGGCAGCGCGCGCGCCGCCGCGGATCGTGCCGCCCAGATCATCGCGTGGGTGGATGCCTCGGATCCGTCGACGGCGACGACGATCGGCTTGGGTTCGCTCATCGGTGGCGGGAACCTTTCTCGGGTTGTGTCAGCCGCAGATGTGCCGCAGCTGTTCGATCAATCGCACGCGACCGGCGGTGTCGGGCGCGAACGGTGTGACGTTGAGGGTCGTGACGCCCGACTCGGCGAATGCGGCCACCCGTTCGCGCACGAAGCCCTCCGACCCGATCAGCGACACCGCGCGGATCAGTTCGACGGGTACCGCGGCCGCGGCTTCTTCCTTCTTGCCGGACAGGTACAGATCCTGGATGTTCTCCGCTTCCTTCTCGTACCCGTAGCGGACCGCGAGGTCGTTGTAGAAATTCTTGCCCTTGGCGCCCATGCCGCCGACGTAGAGAGCGACCATCGGCCGGACCCAGTCGAGCATGTGCTCCACGTCGTCGCCGATGGCGAGCGGAACCTGGGCGTAGATCTGCAGATCTCCGAGGGCCGGGTCGCGCTTGGCCTTGCCCTTGGCGATGGAGTCTCCCCACACTCCCGCGGCTTTCTCCGGGAAGTAGAAGAGCGGCTGCCAGCCCTCTGCGATCTCCGCCGTCATCTCGACGTTCTTGGGTCCGAGCGACGCGATGATGATCGGAATCCGTTCGCGCACAGGCTCGTTGATGAGCTTGAGCGGCTTACCGAGACCGGTGCCCTGATCCGCGGGCAGCGGAATCTGGTAGTACTTGCCCTGGTGCTCGACCTTCTCGCGGCGCCACACCTGGCGGCAGATGTCGACGATCTCGCGGGTGCGGCCGAGCGGCGCGTTGTAGGGGACGCCGTGGAAGCCCTCCATCACCTGCGGACCCGACGCGCCGATCCCGAGCACGAACCGGCCGTCGGAGACGTAGTCGAGGCCCGCCGCCGTCATCGCCGTGAGCGTGGGGGTACGGGTGAACAACTGCAGGATGCCGGACGCGAGTTCGACACGGCTGGTCTTGGCCGCCAGGTAACCGATCTGGCTCACCGCATCGAACGAATAGGCCTCGGGTACGAACACGATGTCGAGTCCGGCCTGTTCGAGGTCAGCGACCTCGGCGGCGGTCTCGGCGAATCCACCGCTGTAGTTCAGTCCCATTCCGATGCGCATGCGCCACCCTCACTCCTGCCGCGCACCCGCGCGGACGTGGTCGTCGATAGTGCAACGCACACTACCGCCGTCACGATGCTCCGGGTCGCACGACCATCACGGGGCAGGCCGCCTCCCGCAGGAGCGTGTTGCTCGTCGAGCCCATCAGGAGGCCGGCGAATCCTCCACGACCACGGCTACCGACCACCACGAGCTGCGCCTTCTCACTCCAGGCCGTCAGGTGAACCCGCGGACCGTCGACGTAGATCTTGCGGTGCACCGTGACGTCCGGGAACCGGTCGCCGAAACCGGCGAGACATTCGGACACGAGGGCGTGCTCGCTCTCCTCGAACGCCACCGGATCGAACCAGTGCGGCGACGCTGCGATCTCACCCGGCCGCATGTCGCTCCAGACGTGCACCGCGACCAGATCGACCCGGCGCCACGACGCCTCCTCGAAAGCCGCTTCGACGGCCACTTCGCTCAGTGCGCTGCCGTCGAGCCCGACCACGACCGGCCGGTTGTCCGGAACGGGTGGTGCGGCGCCGCGTGCGACGACGACCGGACATGCCGCGTGACCGACGACCGCGACGGGCGTCGATCCCAGGAGCAACTCACCGAGCCGGGTACTGCCGGTCGCGCCGAGCACGACCATCGCAGACCGGCGCGACAGCTCTACCAGCCATTTCGCGCTACCCGTCAGTGCGATCTCGGTCGTGACCCGGACGTCGGGCTCGGTGGCACGAGCGATCTCCTCGGCGTCCGACAGCAGAGCGGTGGCGTCCTCCTCGGCCCATTCGAACACCTGGGAGGGCCGGAAGAACGGAAGCTCCGCCGAGGGCGTCGGCGTGAGCAACGACGCCGGGGCGAAATCGACTGCGTGGACGAGATGGAGCGTGAGGCCGCGCCCCGCCGCAGTCGCCGCCGCCCATCGAACAGCGCGTTCGGACGGAGGGGAACCGTCGACACCCACCGTCACCCGACGGCGGTCGTGGGGTTCTGCGCTCGGAGTCGTCACAAATCGAGGGTAGCCGCAATCGCAGGTCACCGTCGGGGACTTTGGTCCCACCGATTCGAGAAATTAGTCAGGACAACGGATTCCAGCGGCGATGCACATCACAATTTAATTGTCATTTCGGATACCTATTTATATCGTCCTGGGCATGCAACTCACTCGGTTCACCGATCTCGGACTGCGAGTTGTCACGCATCTGGCCGCCGCCCCGGCGGCAGACCTGCCGAACACCGCTACGGTCGCCGAACAACTCGGACTGTCGTACGCACACACCGTCAAGGTCGTTGCGCGACTCGGGGAGCTCGGCGTCGTCATCACCCGGCGCGGGCGCGGAGGTGGTCTGGCCATCACCGAACTCGGCCGAACCGCCACGATCGGGTGGCTCACGCGCCAGCTCGAGGGTGAAGGCGAGGTCGTGGACTGCGACGGACCGAAACCATGTCCCCTCCGCGGCAATTGCACTCTTCGCGTTGCCCTGCGCACAGCTCGGGAAGCCTTCTACTCCGCGCTCGACACACTCACCGTCGCAGATCTGGGGACCCGCGGGAACACCGCCGAACTGCCTTTTCCCGTGCCCCCGCGAATCTCGCCTGCCACCCACCCATGAGGAGAACCCATGCCGCTCTCGCCCGGATCCGAAGACGTGATCGCAGCGACGCTGCCCGCAGTCGGTGCGGCCATCGGCGACATCACGCCGTTGTTCTACCGGAAGATGTTCGACGCTCACCCCGAACTCGAACGGGACCTGTTCAACCGCGGCAACCAGAAGCAAGGTGAGCAGCAGAAGGCGCTCGCCGGTTCCATCGCGGCGTTCGCGACCCTTCAGCTCGATCCGGACCCGGCGCGCGTCGAGTCGATCCTCTCCCGCATCGCGCACAAGCACGCATCGCTGGGAATCAAGCCCGACGAGTACTGGATCGTCCACAAGCACCTGTTCGAGGCCATCGTGGAAGTTCTCGGCGAGGCCGTCACTCCCGAGGTCGCGGCGGCGTGGGACGAACTGTACTGGCTGATGGCGAACACCCTGATCGCCCTCGAAGCCGACCTCTATGCCGCCGCAGGCGTCGAGACGGGCGACGTGTGGCGCACCGTGCGTGTCGTCGGCAGGACGCACCAGTCCGCCGACACCGTGTCCTTCACACTGGCATCGAAGGACGGCTCGGTTCTGCCCACTTTCCGCCCGGGACAGTACCTTTCGGTCGGCGTTCGGCTTCCCGACGGCGCGCGCCAGATCCGCCAGTACAGCTTGTCCAACGCTCCGTCGAAGGGCGACTGGCGCATCACGGTCAAGCGCGTCCTCCCGGCCACCGGCGCCGACGGGACAACCCATCCCGCAGGTGAGGTCTCGAACTTCCTGTTCGACAACGTCTTCGAAGGTGACGACCTCGATGTCACGACTCCGTTCGGTGATCTGGTGCTCCCCGAGGACGACAAGCCGATCTTTCTCGCCTCGGCCGGGATCGGGTGCACACCGATGATCGGCATGCTCGACCACCTGGCGGAATCCGGCGACGCACGGCGCATCTCGATTCTCCACGCGGACCGATCTCCCGCGAGCCACGCGCACCGGCGCGAACTCGAAACACTGGTGGAGCGGATCCCGTCGGCCGACGTGTACCGGTGGTACGAGGACCTCGGCGCACGGCAACCGCTGGAGACCATGCGCGTCGGCCGGGCCGACATTTCCGATCTCCCACTCGATCCGACCACGCGGGCATTCCTGTGCGGCCCGTTGCCGTTCATGCTGTCGCTGCGCCAAGCGCTCATCGCGCGCGACGTACCCGCCGAGAACATCCACTACGAGGTGTTCGGTCCGGACAGCTGGAGCCCGGCCTCCTGACGGACACTTCCCTCCACAGACGTATAGCGCACGGCGGGCTCGCCCCGTCGTGCGCTGTGCGGCTGTCCACCGAACTCGGAATATCGGTGTCCGGTCCGGCGCGCACCGCGCGTTTCGCAGTTAGGCTCGCGCCATGGATACAGGCGTCGACCACGCACCGAGCCTGCCCCGAGGCGTGAGTCTGCTCGCGCTGGTGAGCATCCTGCTCGCCGGCCTGGCCGCCGCGATACTCCCGTCATCCCCCACACCGGCGGACTCCGCCGCTCCGGCCGACGTCTTCAGCGCCGAACGCGCCGCCGCCCATATCGACGAGGTCGCCTCGACACCCCGCGTACCGGGCACGCCGGAACACACCGCCGCCCGCGACTACCTCGTCTCCGCGCTCGAGGAACTCGGTTGGCGCACATCGGTTCAGTCCGGCGTCGGATGGACGACGGGCGGCGATCCCCCCGTACAGCGCGGCACCCGGGTAGGAAATGTCATCGCGATGATTCCCGGTTCCGACCCCACGGGAACCGTCGTGCTGGCAGCGCATTACGACACGGTGCTGGGCTCCCCCGGTGCGGGCGACGACGGTATCGGTCTGGGTACCACCCTCGAAACCGCGCGGGCGCTCGGTGCCGGACCTCGGCCGCGCAACGACATCATGGTGCTGCTCACCGACGGTGAGGAGAACGGACTGCTCGGGTCGCAGGTGTTCAGCCGGTCGCGTTCGCCCGCACTCGGCCCCACCGTCGTCCTCAACCACGAAGCTCGCGGCAATGCCGGTACTGCCACGACATTCCGGATGACGTCCCCGAACGGCCTGCTGCTCGATGCACTCACCCGGTCGCCGTGGGCCGACGCGGATTCGCTCACCCAGTTGCTGTTCGAAGCGCTCCCGAACGACACCGATTTCCGGAACTTCACCGAAGCGGGCTTCTCCGGGTTCGACACGGCGATCGCGGCAGGTGCCGCGTACTACCACAGCCCGCTCGACACCCCGGACCGGCTGAGCCGGGAGTCGCTCCAGCAGATGGGCGATACCTCCCTGTCCACCGCCCGGATCCTGGCGGACACCGACCTGATGACGCTGGACGACGGCGGAGACGAGGTCGTCTCACTGGTGCCGTGGGGCCTGCTGCATTATCCGCGGTGGGTGGAAATCGCCGGTGC
>Ga0233386_1000160_pt1 | contig 21644 bp, 23 predicted proteins | sample ElkDunMinimDraft_17_FD_191544 | JGI IMG/M metagenome (GOLD analysis project Ga0233386, IMG submission 191544) | Fecal eukaryotic communites from dung pellets of Tule Elk in California, USA - Elk Dung G4 | ecosystem: Host-associated > Mammals > Digestive system > Large intestine > Fecal | place...
TCGGCGCGCGCCGTTCCCGGTCAGGCGCAAGGCGACACCGTGCCTGGTTTTAGCGAGCGCATGAGGTTTGCTGGCGAGGATGGCGCAGCGTCTTCCACAGGGCTCCCGGCGCCTTCGTTGTTGAGCGCACTGCCCGTCGAGGTGGCTGAGCCAGCCGCCATGTCGACCGAGGGAAAGCCGCAAGCGGAGGTAGCCGAGCTTGGGCTGCTGGAAATCATCGAGCAGCAATTGGCTGAGTTCGATGCTCGTGAGGCTGCGCAAGCCGATCCGCTGCCGGTAGTGCCGGTAGTGCCGGCGCCATCGCCCGTCCCTCAAATCGAAAGGATCGAGGAACGCCTGGGTTGGCTATCGCAACCGATGCCGTTTGCCCCGGGCGCGCATTCTGCTTCCAGGCAAGTGGAACCGCTGGAGACCATGGGCGCTAGTGATTGGTCGTCCAGGGCCGCCGAAACCAACCCTGTGACGGCTGCCAATGCACGCTTTGGCGAATTTAAAAACACAGTGCGAGCGCCGGCCGATATGTCTGGTGGTTCGGTTCAGCTCCAGGCCCAGGCGCTGCCCCTGTCGACGCAGGCGTCATTCGTTGTCGACGCCCCGTCCAGCTTGCCGGGCGAGCCATTGGATGCAGCAGAAGCGCTGATCTCCACTGAGCGCGGCCAGGCGGCGTCGTCGCAAGCAACCGACCGTACCCTGCGACTGCAGGCTCCGGAAGCCAAGTGGGGCGAGCAGATGCTGCATGCCTTGCGAGAAAACGTCGAGCTGCAGATCCAGCAGAAGATCCAGAGCGCAACGATCCGTCTGGACCCGCCAGAGCTTGGCAGCCTGGAGATTCTGCTCAGCCACGAGTCGGGGCGGCTGAGTGTCCAGTTGACCGCCGCGAACGCTGACGTGGCTCGCCTGCTGCAGCAGAGCAGCGAGCGCCTGCGCCACGAGCTGGTCGGGCAGAACTTCGGTCAGGTCAGTGTGCAGGTGGGTGCCGACAGCGGTGGTCAGCAAGGCCAGCAGCGTCAACGTGCGGCGCTGGCGGCCGAGGAGTCGCCGCTGGCAGCCCGAACCCTGGACGAGGAAGCGCAGAACAGTCGAGCCGCCGAGCGCGCTCGGGATGTGTTGGTCACGGTTTGACCGGTTACAACTTAATTAGCCCAATGTGAGTGTGTTATGTCGACGTCCCGCCTCGTTCTTCTGATGCTGCTGCTGAACCTTGTCACCTTGGCCGGTGGTGTCGGTGTCAGCTACTGGCTGCTCAAGCCCGAATCCGCGGCGATAGCCGGAGAGAGCAAAGACAAGCGCCCGGAAAAGGCCTCGCAGTACGAGTTTTTCCCGGTGGATAAGATTATCGTCAGCGTGCGTGGCGAGGGCCGCGAGCACTATTTCGTGCTCGACCTCGCGCTGCAGGCGGTGGCTTCCGAGAAGCCGAAAAATTTCGAGCAGGCCGAGCCCATTGTGCGTAACTCCGTGGTGGCTTACCTGTCATCGCTGGCCTTCGACGAGCTGCGCGGCATGTCCATCGGTGAGTTGCAACAGCGCCTGGAGGTCGTGCTGTTCGACGACTTTGCCAGCAAGAATGCCGCTGTGCCCTTCGAGCACGTGTTGGTCAACAAGCTGCTCGTGCAGTAAACGGCCGCGCCATGAGTGCTCCTTGCCCCATCGATTACTACGGCGCCACGCCCGCGCTGGAGCAACGCTGGCTGATGCAATACCTGCCGCTGGTCAAGCGCATCGTGCGGCAGCTGTCGTTGCAGGCCAACCAGGTGCTCGACCGCGAGGACATGGAGCAGATCGGCCTGATGGGGTTGCTCGAAGGGTTGCGCCGCTACGGCGAACCCGACGAGCAGTTCGGCAAGTTCGCTTCCCTGCGCATCCGCGGCGCGATTCTTGACGAGTTGCGTCGTCAGGACTGGCGCCCGCGGCAGGTTCGCCAGCAGGCGCACAAGGTGCGTGATGCAATCCGCGAGCTGTCTCGCCAGGTGGGTCATGAGCCCAGCGACGACGAGATCAAGGCGTACACGGGGCTCGCGGAAAAGGACTATCAGGAGTTCCTCTGCGCCGAATCCTCAGAGGCCATCGAAAGCCTCGATGAGCTGCTGCAGAGCGGCCACGAGCATTTTCCCGACACCGCCGAGCTGTTCGAGGAGCGCCTGATCAAGGAGCGCATGCTGGAACAGGCGTTGGCCAGCCTGGACGAGCGAGAGCGCCTGGTGCTCACGCTGTATTACCAGCACGAGTTGAGCCTGAAGGAAATTGCCCTGGTGCTGGAAGTCAGCGATGCCAGGGTCTGTCAGTTGAGCAAGCAGGCGATCGGCAAGGCCTGCAGGTTCCTAACCCAGAGAAGTCAGTAAACGTCATGCAGAAACTAATAGGTGCATTCATCATCATTGGCGCTGTGCTTGGCGGCTACGCCATGGCCAATGGTGACATGCGAGTGCTCTGGCAGCCGGCGGAGATAGTCATCATCCTCGGTGCAGCCATCGGTAGCCTGGTGGTAGGCAATCCCAAGGAAGTGCTGCTGGAGATGCTTTCGCAGATCCGCGGTGTCTTCGTCTACCAGCGCCGTGGCGAGGAGTTTCAGCGTCAGTTGCTGATGCTGCTCTATGAGCTGCTGGAAATGGTCGATGTCGGTGGCCTGAAGGTGCTGGATGCGCATATTGAAGAACCGGAAGAAAGCGACCTGTTCCTGCGCTACCCGCTGATTCTGCAGGAAAAGAATCTGATGGCCTTCATTGCCGACAACTTTCGGCTGATGGCCATGGGCAAGATCACCGCGCATGAGCTCGAAGGTTTTCTTGAGCAGGAGCTCGAGGCGATGGAGCACACGCTGCTGCAGCCTGCCCGCTCGCTGCAGAAGGTCGGTGAAGCCATGCCGGGCTTCGGCATCCTGGCCGCCATCATGGGCATCATCATCACCATGGGCAGCATCGGCGGCTCGATCGCCGAAGTCGGCGCCCATGTTGCGGCCGCCTTGGTGGGCACCTTTCTCGGCATCTTCTTCTGCTATTGCCTGGCAGAGCCGCTTTCCAATTCCATGAGTCAGCGCATCAAGACCGAACTTTCGGCGCTGGAATGCGTGCGCACCACGTTGGTCGCGCACCTGGCCGGCAAGCCGACACTGCTGGCAGTGGATGCCGGTCGCAAGCTGATCGAGCAGGACGTCAAGCCGGCCTTCCGTCAGCTCGAGGTCTGGGTCAACCAGTACGAGGAAGAAAGGGACGCCGCATGAAGAACCGGGGTAAAGGCGGCGACAGTCACGAGATCATCATCCGGCGGCGCAGCAAGAAGGCCCATGAAGAAGGACATGGTGGCGCCTGGAAGGTCGCTTTCGCTGACTTCACCCTGGCCATGATGGCGTTGTTCATGGTGCTGTGGATCGTCCAGCCACGCATGGAATTGTCCAACCCGTCCCACGGCGACCAGCAAAGCAATCCGCTGGTGGACGGTGGTGCGGGAATCTTCGACGGTACCAGCACCTCGCCGCTGGAGTTGGACGGTGTACCGGTTCGCCCGGCTCCGGTCGCAGCGTCACGCCGTGACGATCACGCAGACGACGGCAGCCGTCGCTACGGCTCCACCGAGGAGCTGAAGGAACTGGCCGAGGTGATGCGCAAGGTCGCAATCGAAGTCGACGCGCTGGCCAACCTGGAGGTTGACGTGGTGCCTCAGGGTTTGCGCATCCTGATCAAGGACGACCAGCAGCGCTTCATGTTCCAGCGCGGCAGTGCGACCTTGAATCCGCATTTCCGAAACCTGCTGGGCGTGCTTGCCCATGTGCTGAGCAAGGTCGACAACAAGCTGATCATCAGCGGCCACACCGATGCCACGCCGTATCGCCAGCCCAACGGCTACAACAACTGGAACCTGTCGGGTGACCGCGCGTTGCGCGCGCGTAGTGCATTGGTCGATGCCGGCATGTCCGAGCATTCATTCCTGCAGGTCACCGCGCAGGCCGACGTGATGCCGCTGCGCCCCGAAGACCCGCACAACGGTGCCAACCGCCGGGTAGAGATCCTTCTGCTGACCGCCTCGGCCGAGGCTCTCTACAAGGAATTGTTCGGCGACAGCTACAGCCAGGCACGGGTTTCCGAGAACGGTGCGAGCTATCACGCCGAGAGTCTCTGAACCCGCTTTGCTGCTTTTTGGATTGCAGCGTTATCGACTATTGCGCTGCGGATGATCGACCGGGCAGTAGACCTGCCGCGTTTCGATGCCATAGAGGCACTCGCCCACCTGTTCGAGGTTGAGCTGCGCGCCCCGGTGGCGGCCGTACAGAAGGTTGAACATTAGCTGGTCGTCCACCCTTAGCTCGGCGGAGAGACCGCTGACATGACGTTGCTCGAGCAGCAACCTGGCACGTCCGAAAAAATCCGTTTCTACCCGTCCGGTGCTTTCGATCATCACTGTTGAACTTCGGATCACTGACAGGAAGCGGTGCTCTTCCAATACCAGGCTTTTACTGATGGGAAGGAGGCTGCCATCGCTGAGCAATACCTGGCCGCTGGAGTGGTAATGACCTTGTGGCGCGTGCGGTAGGCTGGCGGCGTTGCTGTCCATGGCGACCAAAGCACAGAGCAACAAAGCCGAAGGTGTGATTAGGCCTGGCAGGTGCTCGCGCGGCGGACGGGGTTCGGCTTGGTCGGTCATCGCATACAGCCGTATAGATGTTCGGTGGCGATGGTGCGGATCTGGTCTTTGTGAACCTTCAGCCAATTCACACCGTCAGCGTGCAAACAGTGGATCTCGTAGAAGCCGGGAGACAGGTTGATGATCAGCCTGGCCGGTTCGTCGGTCATCGCGCTCAACAGCTCGACCGCTGTTCCGGTTTCTGCGACCAGCGAATCCAGCAGGCGCTGATTGCTCTCTATATAAAGCACCTCGAGCTTGCCTATTTGCTGCTTGTAGGTAAGCGAAGGCTCTAAAGAGGGATCTGTCAGGCGCATACCGAGGATGCCCAGCCCTATCAACAGCAGTAGCGCCATGCCGGCCAGCAATGTCATTCGCCCTGCGGAGCGAGGGCGAGCCGGCAGTGTCGGGCTGTTCGGAGGTCTCGCGCTAGGCGTTGGCAGCTCCACCACCACGGTGCGCTTTTCGACCGGCGCCAGGACGGGTGCCAGGACGATGGGTGACTCCGCGTCGTGCAGGTATTGCGGGTTGAACAGATAGCCACGGCGGGGCAGCGTCTGGATGATCTGATTGTGGCCATCGAACAGTATCTGGCGCAGGGTATAGATCTGTTGACTGAGGCTACCTTGACCAACAACCCGGTTTTCCCAGGCGTAGCTCATCAACTCCTCGCGAGAGACCACCTCGCCCGGACATTGCAGCAGTCGCTCAAGCACCCGGCTGCCGGAAAAACCGAGATCCACGGTCTTTTTATTGCCACCTTCCTCGCTCAGCTCAAGTTGGTAGAGGGATCGGTCAAAGCGAGCAGAACAGCCCTTGCGGCCGGTTTTCAGCAAGGGGCAGATGGCGGCTTCGGTGGCCAGAGAGGGCGGAGATGAGGTCATGAGCGCCTGTTGGTTATTACCGAATAGCCTGTCAATGTGAAGGGTTTCTCATAAGGCGACGGCATATTGAGGTCGTTTTTTTTAACTTACAAGAGCGGCGCTTAAGAAATCCTTCCCGCCGGCCATCAGATGATCGCCGTGACCTTCTTCAGGTACGGTCAGGTGACCTAGAATTTTGGAAAAATTAGTGGCGAGCGCAGGTAGGCCTCTCTGTCTTGTGAAAGTCGCTGAATTCTTGGACTTTTTAAACATCAACGAAAAAAGCCCCGAACCAGTCGGGGCTTTTTCAGGCGATCAATGCAGATCAGCTACGCGTACCGCTTAGCCCAGCAGGCTCATCACCATGCCTGGCATCTGGCCGGCTTGCTTGAGCATGGAAATGCCCGACTGCAGCAGCATGCTGTTCTTGGTCATGGTGGCGCTTTCCGACGCGAAGTCGGCGTCCATGATGCGGCCCTTGGCCATTTCGGTGTTGTCCTTCATGTTTGCCAGGTTGTTATTGGTGTGGTTCAGGCGATTAATGTTGGCACCGAACTGGGCTCTCAGAGCGCCGATATCGTCGAGAGCGGTAGCCAAGGTATCAATCATGCCGTTGGCGGCGGTGCCATCGGCGCCCACAATTTCGGCACCAAGAGTGCCGGCAGTGGGAGTGGTGTAATGGGTGGACAGGCCGTCAAGCGTAGTGCCTAGCGCTGCAGATGCAGTCGTAACGTCCATGTTCAGCGTTTCAGCTTCGGTCGCGCCAATCTGGAAGACGACCGCAGCAGCGCCGAACTTGCCGGTTGCTCCGTCAAGACCGAACAACTTTTCGCCAGCGTAAGACGTGTTGGTCATGATGTTGGCGAGCTCTTTGCCAAGCTCGTCGTATTCAGCCTGCAGCGCATCGCGGTCAGCTGCGGCGTTAGTGCCGTTAGCGGACTGAGTAGCCAGATCCTTCATGCGCTGCACGATGTCGGTCATTTCATTGAACGCACCTTCCGCAGTCTGCAGCAGCGAAACGGCATCGTTGGTGTTGCGCATGGCAACAGCCATGCCGCGGCTCTGGGCGTTCAGGCGGGTAGCGATCTGCAGGCCGGCGGCATCGTCGGCGGCGCTGTTGATGCGCAGGCCGGTGCCCAGGCGCTGCTGGTTGGTGCCCAGCGCGTTGTTGGTCTTGCTCAGGTTGGTCTGGGTAACCAGCGAGGAGTAGTTAGTGTGAATGGACAGGGCCATGATGAATTCCTTCGTGCTAAGTGGGCTGTAGGAGCTGGCTTGACTGCCTGCTGGAAGGGTAAGGCGACAGCTCTTGTGGAAGGATTAAATCCTGACGTCAAAAAAATTTAGGTTTTCTTCACGTCATGGCGGCGTCTGGGCCGCGCGGTGGTCGCCTGCCTAGAAGGTGCTCGTCACCACCCCTTCTTCCAGCACCTTCGCATCGATCACTTTATCGCTCCGGACATTGCGCACACGGATGACGTCACCGGGTTGGCCGTCGCTCAGCGCTTCCCCTGAGGTTGAGGCTTCAATGCCGTCGTGGCTGGCGATGATCTTTACCGGCTGCCCGCGTCTGACCGCCATGGCCTGTTCGAGTAGCGCCGGCGTGATGGTCTGGCCGGCGCGGATGCGGCGTTTGGCCGTCATTCCGACCACCTCGTCGAGGCGGCTGTAATAGCCGCGGCGTGCCTTGGCGATGTTGATGCGTCGCAACTTGAGGTCGTTGGCAGTCAGGGTCTGGCCGCGCTCGACAAGGCCTTCGGCGTGGACCACCGGCAGGAACAGATGGGCCTGGCCTGTGGCGTTCATTGTCCAACTGGATGCGTCGGTACAGCGGACCTGCAGTTGTTGCCTGTCCATGGCGGACGGTGCGGCGCCGGTGGCCTGGACCTTCAGTGGGTTGGAGCACTCGCGGAGGTTAGCGGCGCTCTTGGGTACGTCGATCTCGTAACGCAATTGCATGCCTTGCCAGCCCTGACGCTGGGCCTGCTGCTCAAGCATCACGCGCAGGTGGCTTTCCACCGCTTGCTGAATCTGGTCGACGGGGCTGGTTTGTGCGTGGGAGGGCGCCGCCAGCGCGAGGAGTGCGGCGAAGAGCCAGGCGGAAGAGGTCTTTCCGCATCCGTTCCTGCGTTCGTGGCTTGCCGGAAGTAGTTGCTCATTCAAATGCGTTTGTTTCCCGATTTCAGCTAACAAAATCAATCACTTACTTTGGTTTTTAGGTCCGGCACGCTTTCTGCAAGAACCCTTGAATCGGTGGGCTGTGTTCAGCCTGCCCGGCTACACAGGGTATCGGAATGAGTATACGGATTGATGAGGCACTGGGCGTTCACGAGCGCGCCCTGGGTCTGCGCATGCAACGCAGCGAGATTCTCGCGGCGAACCTGGCCAATGAAACCACCCCGGGCTTCCAGGCGCGGGACATCGACTTCAGCAAGGAAATGCAGCGGCTCGACAGCGCCACCTCGCCGCGCGCGAGTATTGCCGGCACCGACCCGCGTCTGCTGTTTCGCGTGCCGAGCCAGGCTTCGCAGGATGGCAATACCGTCGAACTGTCCACCGAGCAGGCGCAGTTCTCGCGCAACTCCATGGACTTTCAGACCAGCCTGACCTTCATCACCATGAAATTTCGTGGCTTGAAGCAAGCCATCGAGGGCCGTTAAGCCATGTCATTCGATTCCATCTACCGCATCGCCGGCTCGGCGATGAATGCCCAGACCGTGCGTCTCAACACTGTGGCCAGCAACCTGGCCAACACCGACTCGGCCGCCAGCAGCGCCTCCGATGTGTATCAGGCGCGCAAACCGATGTTCGCCGCGGTGTACGAGAACAATTCGCTGACCCGTAGCGTCGGCATGGGCGGCGCCCATGTGCAGGTGCTCGACGTGGTCACCTCGGGCGCCGAGCCCAAGCGCCGCTACGAGCCAGGCAATCCGTTGGCCGATGGCCAGGGCTATGTCTATTACCCCGATATCAACCAGATCGAAGAGATGACCGACATGATGTCGGCCACCCGCAGTTTCGAGACGGGTGTCGAGGTGCTCAACCGCGTGAAAAGCATGCAGCAGAGCCTGCTGCGGCTGGGAGAATCCTGATGGCCACCGTCAATTCCGCACTGGACAGCAGCCTGGCTGACAACTCCATCGATCAGGTCAAGCGCGCGGTGAACGTCAGCGATGCCGCGACCATGGAAAACAACTTCATCAGCCTGATGGTTGCGCAGATCAAGAACCAGGACCCGACCAAGCCGGTGGACAGCACCGAGTTCCTCAACCAGTACTCGGCGATGTCGCAGGTCAAGAGCATGGAGAACATGTCCAGCCTGATGCAGAGCAACCTGGTACTGACCGACAACCTGCAGACGCTGACCGCCGCCGGCCTGGTCGGCCAGCAGGTAAGCGTCGCGGTGGAGTCGCTGGACCTCAGCGGGCAGGCGGTCAGCGGTCAGTTCGAGCTGGGTCACGCCTCGACCCGTACGGCGGTGTTGCTGACCGACTCCAATGGCACGCAAACGCGTATCGAGCTGGGCGGGCAGTCCGCCGGCAAGGTGCCCTTCAGGATAGATCCGGCAAAGCTGGGGCTGCGCGACGGCCAGTACAGCGTCAGCATCGAGACGGAGAACGGCGAGTTCCCGCGCGTGGAAGTGGCGGGTGAGGTTTCCAATGTGCGCGTCAGCGCCGAGGGGCCGGTGCTGCAGGTCCAGGGCGTCGGCTCGGTGCCTTTCTACAACATTCTCGAGTTTGCCCAGACTGAGACCGGCCTGCTCGGCGGCTGAGCCTCGTTGCTCGTCAACCTCTTTTCCACTTATTGCATCGAGATCAACCCATGAGCTTCAACATCGCCCTGACCGGCCTGTCAGCCGTCAACGAACAACTCAACACCATCGGTAACAACATCGCCAACTCCGGCACCGTCGGCTTCAAGTCCTCGCGTACCGATTTCGGCAGCCTCTATGCCGAAAGCCAGGCCATGGGCGTGGAGGTCACCGGCACTACCCAGAGCATCAGCCAGGGCGGCGCGCTGACCACCACCAACCGCACTCTGGACCTGGCGATTTCCGGCGGCGGCTTCTTCGTCACCCGCGCCAGCAATGGCGATGTTTCCTACACCCGTGCCGGCGTGTTCGGTACCGACAAGGACAGCTACCTGACCAACAGTCTCGGCCAGCGCCTGCAGGGCTACCCGGCTGACGCCACCGGCAACCTGCAGACCGGTACCGTCAGCGACCTGCAGATGAAAAGCGGCGGCTTGCCAGCCAAGGCCACCGATGGCCTGAGCTTCGTCGCCAACCTCGATGCGAATCAGGAAGTGCCGGCAGTAGGCTTTGATCCGATGGTAGCCGACAGCTACAACTCCACCTACACCACCAAGCTGTTCGATTCCCAGGGCAAGGAACACACCCTGACCCAGTATTTCGTCAAGACCGGTGACAACAGCTGGAACGCCCACTACTACATCGACGGCGCGGCGCTAGCCGGCGCACCTCAGGCGCTGGCCTTCGATGGTGCCGGTTCGCTCACCGGCCCGATCGGTCCTGTGACGCTGGCTGCCGCACCGGGCGGCGGTGTCGACCCGCTGGCCATCCAGCTCGACTACACCGGCACCAGCCAGTACGGATCCGAATTCAACGTCACTGGCAATCGTGCCACCGGTTACGCCGCGGGCGAGCAGACCGGCATGAGCGTGGAGAAGGACGGCAAGGTCTACGCCAGCTATTCCAACGGCGAGCGTCTGCTCCAGGGCCAGGTGGTACTGGCCAGCTTCGTCAACGCCGAAGGCCTGAAAAACATCAGCGGCACCGCCTGGACCGAAACCGCAGCCTCCGGTGCGGCCATGCTCGGCGCTCCGGGTGTCGGCCAGTACGGCAGCCTGGCGTCCGGTGCGCTGGAGAACTCCAACGTCGACCTCACCCAGCAGCTGGTAGGCCTGATGGAAGGCCAGCGTAACTACCAGGCCAACACCCAGGTCATCTCCACCAACAAAGAACTGACTCAGGTTCTGTTCAACGCTCTCTGAGGCTGATTCATGGATCGTTTGGGATACACGGCAATGACCGCCGCCAGCCGCACGATGATGTCGCTGCAGGTGCGCTCGAACAACCTCGCCAACGTCAATACGCCGGGCTTTCGCGCCGACATGGAGCGTGCCCAGGCGGTTGCGGTTGAAGGCTATGGCTACGACAGCCGGCACATGGCGGTGGTGCAGAACAACGGCGTCAACCTGGCTGCAGGTCCGCTGATGGCCACCGGTCGCGAGCTGGACTTTGCCATCAAGGGCACCGGCCTGATCGTGTTGCAGGACGGCGAGGGCGAAGCCTACACCCGTCAGGGCAGCATGCAGATCGACTCCGAGGGGCGCCTGACGCTCAACGGACGCGCGGTCATGGGCGAGAACGGCCCCATCGAACTGCCCGAGCATGATCGGGTGGAAATCGGCAACGACGGCACCGTCTCGATCATGGCCCCAGGCGACTGGGTGATGGCCGAGGTAGATCGCATTCGCTTGGTCGACGTCGCCGCGGCCGATCTGATGAAGAACGAGGCCGGTCTGCTGGTGATGCGCAATGGCGAGCCTGCCGTGCCCAGTGAGGACGTGCGTCTGGCCAGCGGTTTTCTCGAGTCGAGCAACGTCTCGGCCATCGACGAGCTGGTCAGCACCATGAGCCTGAATCGCCTGTTCGAAACCCAGGTGAAAATGATGAAAGCCGCTGAGGATCTTTCCAATGCCGGCAACCAGATGATCCGCGGAAGCTGATCGGGAGATAACGCATGAGTTCCGCACTTTGGGTCAGCAAGACCGGTCTGGCCGCCCAGGACACCGCCATGGCGACCATCGCCAACAACCTGGCGAACGTCAACACCAACGGTTTCAAGAGTGACCGCGCGGTCTTCGAGGACCTGTTCTACACCATCGAGAAGCAGCCTGGCGCCCAGGCCGACGAGATCAACACGGTACCGTCGGGCATTCAGCTGGGCAGCGGCGTACGCGTCGCCGGGACACAGAAGGTGTTCACCGAAGGCAGCATGCAGACCACCGGTCAGCCCATGGATCTGGCCATCGTCGGCCGCGGCTTCTTTCAGGTCGAGTCGCCCAACGGCGACATTCTCTACACCGAAAACGGCCAGTTCCAGCTCAATGCCGAAGGCATGATGGTCAATGCACAGGGCCTGCCGCTGAACCCGCCCATCGAAGTGCCGCAGGGCAGCACCGGTTTCACCGTTGGCGCTGACGGCATCGTCACCGCGGTGCTGGCCGGCGATACCATGCCCTCGGAGTTGGGTCAGATCACCCTGGTCAACTTCACCAACCCGGGTGGCTTGGAAGCGCTGGGCGGCAACCTCTATCGCGAAACCGTCGCCAGCGGCGAGCCGGTGGAAGGTGTGGCGGGCGAAGAAGGCCTGGGTCAGCTCAAACAGGGTGTGCTGGAAGGCTCCAACGTGCAGGTGGTCGAGGCCATGGTGGCGATGATCGCCATCCAGCGGGCCTATGAGGCCAATGCCAAGGTGCTCGACGCGGCGTCCGGCATGCAGCAGTTCCTCAACCAGACCGTTTGAGGCCGATGATGCGCACCCCGATCCTGCTTCTTGTGGCGACCTTGCTGGGCGGCTGCGCCAGTTTCAACGAGATGCTGCCGGAAGCGGATTCCAGCGAATTCGAGCCGCTGGAACTGGACTACAGCCTGCCGCCCACCAGTGGCGGTGGCCTGTTCCGTTCCGGCTATGGCGGCTCGCTGGTCAGCGACAAGCGCGCGGTGCGCGTGGGCGACATCCTCACCGTGGTGCTCGACGAATCGACTCAATCGAGCAAGAGCGCTGGCACCAGTTTCGGTAAGGAGTCGAGCGTGGGTGTCGGTATCCCGACGGTGCTTGGTAGGACCTATCCGGATGTCGAGACCTCGGCCTCTGCCGAGCGCGACTTCGATGGTTCGGCCAAGAGTTCGCAGCAGAACACCCTGCGCGGCTCCATCGCCGTCACCGTCCATCGCGTGCTGCCCAACGGCACGCTGCTGATCAAGGGCGAGAAAACCCTGCGCCTGAATCAGGGCGACGAATTCATTCGTCTTGCCGGCCTGGTGCGGGTCGACGACATCAACCGCTACAACCAGGTCTCCTCGCAGAGCGTGGCCAACGCGAAGATTTCCTACGCCGGACGCGGTGTGCTCAACGACAGCAACTCGGCCGGCTGGCTGACGCGCTTCTTCACCTCGCCGCTGTTCCCTCTTTAAGCGATAGCCCTGGAATGATTATGCGATCCCTCAAGCTGTTGTTCGCCGCCTGTGTGTTGTACTGGCATCTGCCGGCTCAGGCCGTGCCGCTGATGGATCTGGTGGATATCGAAGGCATCCGTGGCAACCAGCTGATCGGCTATGGCCTGGTGGTCGGGCTGGACGGTACCGGCGACAAGAACCAGGTCAAGTTCACCAACCAGTCGGTGGTCAACATGATCAAGCAGTTCGGCGTGAACCTGCCGCCGAACGTCGATCCCAAGTTGAAGAACGTCGCCGCGGTGACTGTCACCGCCACGGTGCCGCCGTCCTACAGCGCGGGCCAGAGCATCGACGTCACGGTGGCCTCGCTGGGCGATGCGAAGAGCCTGCGTGGCGGTCAGTTGCTGATGACGCCGTTGCAGGGCATGGATGGCGAGGTCTATGCCATGGCCCAGGGCGCGGTGGTCATCGGTGGCGTCAATGCTGAGGGCGCCAGCGGCTCTAAGATCGCCATCAACACCTCCAATAGCGGGCTGATTCCCAATGGTGCGACGGTCGAGCGGATGATTCCCAGCGACTTCGCCCAGCGCCCGGACGTGATGCTCAACGTGCGCCAGCCAAGCTTCCAGACCGTCACCCGGGTGGTCAATGCCATTGACGACATCTTCGGCAAGGGCACCGCGACGGCGCTCAACGCCACCAAGGTTTCGGTACGTGCGCCGGTCACCAGTACTCAGCGCATGAGCTTCATGGCGATGCTCGAACGCCTGGACGTAGAGGAAGGGCGCACGCGGCCCAAGGTCGTGTTCAACAGCCGCACCGGCACCGTGGTGGTCGGCGAGGGTGTGCGGGTGAAGGCGGCGGCAGTCGCCCACGGCAACCTCACCGTGACCATCAGCGAGCGTCCGCAGGTGAGCCAGCCGGGCGCGTTCTCGGGTGGAGAAACGGTGGTAACGCCACAATCGGATGTCTCCATCGAGCAAGACCGCAAGGCCATGTTCAAGTGGCCAGAAGGCGCCAGCCTGGAAAGCATCATCAACACCATCAACAGTCTCGGCGCCACGCCTGATGACGTGATGAGCATCCTGCAGTCACTGGAACGTGCCGGTGCGCTGAACGCTGAATTGATAGTGATGTAATCAAGATGAGCATTGTTTCCCTTCCCCAGCATCTCACCACCCTGCGCAACCGCCCGGACGGCCCCGCCGCCGCGCGGCGTCAGCAGCTGGAAGTGGTCGCCGAGCAGTTCGAGGCGATGTTCCTGCAGCAGATCCTCAAGCAGATGCGCAAGGCCAGCGATGTGCTGGGTGCCGAGAATCCCATGAACAGTCGTGATCTCAGCACCATGCGCGACTTCTACGACGAGGTGCTGGCCGACACCATGGCGAGCAAGCGCCAGACCGGAATTGCCGACATGCTGGTGCAGCAGTTGAGCAGCGAAGTCTCAGGCGCCGCGCCAGTGCCGACTGCATTGGCGGGGCACGTCGGTAGCGGACTGCAAGGTGGCGGGCTGCATGCCCTGCGCGGTACCTGGCAGCGCGGTGTCGATGCGTTCGACAGCGCCTGGGAAAGTGGCAAGGCCGGGTTCAAGTCACTGGTCGAGAGCGTCATCAAGCACGAGTCCGCTGGCAACACCGCCGCCGTGTCGCCCAAAGGCGCCCGTGGCCTGATGCAGCTGATGCCTGGCACGGCGCAGGACATGGCCGCAGAGCTCGGCCTGCCGTTCAGCGAGGCGCGGCTGACCAGCGATGCCGCCTACAACAAGCGCCTGGGCAGCGCTTACCTGAGCAAGATGCTCGAGCGCTACGACGGCCACGAGGCTTTGGCCCTGGCGGCTTACAACGCCGGGCCCGGCAAGGTCGATGAATGGCTCAAGGCGCATGGCGATCCGCGCAAGGGCGAGATCGACACCGGCGTCTGGGTGCAGAAGATTCCTTATGCGGAAACCCGCGACTACACCCGCAACATCCTCAACGACCTGAGCGCCGCAGCGCGCCCAGTCGAGGCCCCGGCGCAGCTTGTGCCCATAGCCGATCCGCTGCAGCCGACGCTTAATTCCGCCGCCGATGCGGTCGCTCTATCCCAGCAACAGCGCAATGTGGTCGGTGCTGGCCGCCTTTCCGTGGCATTTGCGCAACCGATCCGGATCGAGCCGAAGGAAGTCGTGTCGTGAGTATTCTTGGTCAAATTGGCTACAGCGGCGTACGCGCCACGCAGATCGCTCTGACGGCGACCGGACAGAACATCGCCAACGTCAACACGCCCGGCTTCAGCCGCCTGGCGCCGGACCTGAAGTCGGTCGGCGGACAGAGCGCCACCAGCATCGGTGGCGGCGTTCAGGTGAGCAGTATTCGTCGGCTCTCCAACGACTTCCAGAATCAGCAGCTCTGGCGCGCCAGCACCGACAAGAACTACTACAACACCAATCAGCAGTACCTGACGGCCCTCGAAGGTCTGATCGACAGTGAAGGCTCCAGTGTCAGCGTCGGTTTGGACAACTTCTTCGCCGCCCTCAGCGAAGCCAGCTCGACGCCCGAGTCCATTGCCCTGCGCCAGCAGATCATTGGCGAAGCCAAGCAGCTGGCGCAGCGCTTCAACGGCCTGAACAGCAATATTGGCACTCAGCTCAATGCACTCCACGGTCAACGCGTGGCGATGGCCAGCGAGATCAACGGATTGTCCGGCAATATCGCCGAGCTCAATGCGCAGATCCGCGAAATGCAGTCCTCAGGGCGCGACACCGCAACCCTGCGTGACTACCGCGAGAACCTGGTCAAGGAACTCAGCCAGTACGTCGGTATCCGCGTTCAGGAGGCGGCGGATGGCTCCCTCGAGGTGTCGCTGGTCAACGGCCAGCCGCTGGTGGCCGGTATTACCGCCGGGGAGTTGAAGGTCAACGAAAATGCGGCTGGCGAGCAGGAGATGACGCTGGTCTTCGCCAAGACCACCTTTCCCCTCAACCAGGACGGCCTCGGCGGCTCGCTCGGCAGCCTGTACGACATGGAGTACGGCGCGCTGCGTCCGGCCCAGCAGGACCTGCACGACATGGCCAAGGCCCTGAGCGAGATGGTCAACGACACCCTTGCGGGCGGCTTCGACCTTAACGGCAACCCTGGGCAGCCGCTGTTCGTTTACAACGCCAACAGTACCAGCGGCATGCTCGAAGCCGGGTCTTTGGCCGCCGTCGAACTGGCGTTTTCCGCAGTCGGCGGGGTGAACGCCGAGGTCGGCAACAACAAGATTCTGCTCGAGCTGCTGGACCTGAAATCCAGAGGCATCGATGTGGCTGGCAACACCGTGCCACTCAACGATGCCTACGCCGGCCTGGTTAGCCGGGTGGCCAGCTCCAGCCGGCAGAATCAGGCTGACCTTGGTGCGGCAAGAACGGTTTCCGATCAGGCCCAGGCCCAGCGTGACAGCGTCAGCGCCGTGAACCTGGACGAAGAAGCCGTCAACCTCATGGCCTACGAGCAGGCCTACCAGGCCAACATGAAGGTCATCAGCACCTCCAACGATCTGTTCAATGCCGTATTGGCGATGTTCTGAGTCGGCCGCCACCGATTCGACTGACGAGTAAAGACACGATGCGTATCTCCAACGCCCAGATCACCGCCATGATGCACGGCTCGATGAATACCAGTTCCGAGAAGCTCGGCAAGCTGATGCAGCAGATGGCCACCGGTGAGCGCATGCTGATGCCCTCGGACGATCCGATCTCGGCGGTGCGCGTGCTGCGCATCCAGCGCGAGGAAGCCAGCCTCACCCAGTACCGCACCAACATCGCCAACGTGTCGGGCAATCTGTCCAAGCAGGAGGCCAACCTCAAGGCGGCCTCCGATACCATGCTCAACGTGCGCGACATGCTGTTGTGGGCCGCCAACGGCAGCAACACCAACGAAGACCTGGCGGCCATCGCCAACGAGCTGGAAACCCTGGAAAAGACGGTTCTCAGCTTCGCCAACGTGCGCGACGAAGAAGGCCGCTACCTGTTCTCCGGCACGTTCAGCGACCGCGCGGCAATCACCTTCGATGAGGCGAGCCAGACCTACAGCCTGACCGGCAACGACCAATACCGCCAGGCGGCGGTTGCCAACGGCGTACTGGTGGAAGAGAACGTCACGGCTGCCCAGGTGTTTGGTGGTGACGTGAAAATGCTCAACGACATGCGCGCGTTGGTGCAGCGGCTGCAGGCCCCGGGTCTGGATGCGAACGATCCCGCGTTGCGCATACAGATCACCGACACCCTGGACAGTCTCGACACCACCCATGGCGAGCTGCTTGGAGCGGTCACCGAACTGGGCGGCCGGCAGAACACCCTGACTCTGCTGTCGAGCAGCAATGAGGATGTTTCGCTGGTCAACCAGAAGATCGAAGGCGAGCTGTCTCAGCTTGACTACGCCGGCGCCAGCATCGACCTGAACAACTATCAACTGTCTCTGCAGGCGACGCAGAAGACCTATTTGAAGATCAACGGGTTGTCGCTGTTCGGCATGCTCTGACCCCGAGGTGGCGTAAATGAAGATAGGTAGGCCGCTACCCGGCGTTACAGTAATCAACCCGCAGGATCGCCGGGAGGTCTTGCCACGCAGCGCACCTGCACCAATGCGTGTTGGTGTCCCCAGCGAAACCTCGCCCGCTGAGCCCACCACAAGCAAGAGCACCAGCTTCAGTCTGCAGCTCAACCAGCAACTGTCGTCGATGCAATCGGCTGACAGTTATCTGGGTGATCTGCAGAGCCGTCTGTCACAACTCAAGCTGAGCCTCAGCCGTCAGATCAGCTCGCCGCCGCCCAACGGCGAAGAGGTGATTCAGCAAGCGGTGCAGCAGGTCGACGCGCTGCTCAAGGAGCGCAGCAAGCGCTCTGCAAACTCATTGGACGCCAATTTCAAGCTGCGCCTGACCGAGCCGGTGCGTAGCCGCTTCAGCCTGCAGGGGCTGGAGTCGCTGGAGAAGATTCGCCAGTCGGGCAGCGAGACCCTGTTGTTCAGCGGCGGTCGTCAGCTGGCCGAGCCGGTGGCAGTGGTGCTCGATGATGGCCTGAGCGATGAGCAGATTCTGCGTCGCTTCAATGGCAGCCTGGGCCAGGCCGGGATTCGCGCCGAACTGGATCAGAACGGCGAATTGACGTTTTCCGCTCGTGAAAGCGACTGGCAGAAACTCAAACCGCAGCTGGCGGTGCAGGGCGAGGGCAAGCTGTTCGCCAAGGGCAAGTACCTACACTTGCCAAGCGAGGATGAGCAACTGCTGAGCTTCCCCGAGGAGCTGCCATTGGAGTCCTTCCGCGAGCTGCGCCGCCTGCTCGATTCAGTGGTGGCCGGGCTCGACAAGGTCACCGCGTTGCGCGAGCAACTGAGCAATCGCCAGCAGGAAATCCGTGAATTCCTGGCGCGCCAGGCTCATGCCGATGAAAAGCAGTGGGCCATGGATTTCTCGCGCTCAGTGTTCAACCTGATGCAGCGCAGCCCCTCCAGCTACGCTGCGGTTACCCAGACGGTGGTTGCCCAGGCCAGCATCAGCCGCTTTGCAGTGGTCAGTCTACTGTCCTGATATCAGGGCGCGGCACGGTCGATGAACTTCACATCCGACGGTTTGCCGAGCGGCAGCGTCTGCAGGGTTTTGCCGAGCAGGCCGCTGTCCGGGTCGCGCTGCAGCAGCACCAGCTGATCGCTTTTCTGGTTGGCGATCAGCATGTAGCGACCGCTGGGGTCGATGGCGAATTCGCGCGGCTCGCGGCCTTCGCTGGAGTGCTGCTGGATTTCGCGCAGGCTGCCGTGTTCGTCGATGGCATAGACCATGATGCGATTGGCCTTGGCGCGGTCGCTGACGTAGAGAAAGCGACCATCCGCCGAAGGGTGAATGGCACCCGGCGAATGCGCAGCGGTATCGCCATCTTCGGCCAGGTCCACCAGCTGACGTTGCACCAGGGTGCCGTCCACATGGTCGAACCGCGCGACCTGTGCGCTCAATTCCAGCGTGGCGTACGCCTGACTACCGTCGGGGCTGAATACCAGATGTCGCGGCCCGCTGCCGGCAGGCAGGCTGATGGCAGCAGGCTCGGCGGCGGCAAGTGGTCGTTCGGGGTTGGCGGGGTCGTAGCGGTAGGCAAAGATCCGATCGGCACCGAGATCGCTGACGAACAGCGTCTTGCCATCCGGTGACAGCACGGCCGAATGCACATGAGCCGATTTCTGCCGCTCGGGATGCTGCTCGCTGGCCTTGTGCGTGACCAGTTGGGTCACTGGCTGTAGTGTGCCGTCCTCGCCAATCGGCATCACCGCCAGGCTGCCGCCGGGGTTCGGGCCGGAGCCGTAGTTGGAGACGAACAGGTAGCGGCCGTCGTGGCTCAGGCTCAGGTGGGTCGGTTCGTCGCCCAGGCTGATCTGCTGCCCCAGCGGCGACAACTCGCCGCTGCCCGGGTCGATGGCGAGGGCACTGACCCGGCCGACCGGGTCGGGCTGGCCGGGGCCGTTCTCGTTTGCTGCAAAGACGCGATTGTTCTTCAGGTCCAGCGCCAGCCACGACGGGTTGGGGCTGCGCACGACCTGCAAGGGCTGCGGGTCCAGCCGGCCTTGTTCGGGGTCGAAACGCAGGCGCAAGATGCCTGGGTTGTTGTTTTCATCGGTGTAGCTACCGATCAAAACCTGTGGCATGGCGAATACGGCTCCCGTGCTGCTGAGGGCGAGTGTCGCGGCCAGCACCAGGCGATGTAGCAGGTTGCGATGGCGCATGCGGCTCTCCACGACGGTCGTGCAGGCTGTGACCACGTCTGATGCTCTTCGATCCTGCCGCCGGATCGGCGGTGTTAACGACTGTTCCCGTCGTGATTGGCCGTGCGCGCAGCAGCCACGTCCAGCGACTGCTTCACGGCCCGGCTACGTGCCAGGGCATGGCAGCCGATCGCTACCGGCACCGCCAGCGCGCCCCAGCTCAGGCAGTCGCCTAGTCCTTCGGACACCAGCCCGGCGATCAAACCGAGAATCGACAGCAGGGCGACGACAACAGGCCAGAACCAGATGCGGGTCATGCGCGGGTCTCCGACGCGCCGCGCTTGATCCACAGGTACAACCCGCTGCCCAGCACGACGATGGTGAGCACGTCCAGCAGCGCCCAGAGTATTTTCAGCGGAAGGCCACCGTAGTCGCCGAAATGCAGCGGCTCGGACAGTTGCAGTGCGGTGACGTACCAGGGCCTGCCACTGGCTTCGAGCACTTCGCCGGAAGCCGGGTCCACCAGTAGCGCCTGGGTCAGGCGTGAGGTCAGCGGGGTGTTGCCGCTGAGAATCACCGCCACGTGTTCGGGTGTCGCGCGCAGGGTTCCGGGCCAGGCGATCATGGCTACCGCCATGTCTGGCGCGGCCGCCATCACGCGGTCCACCGCAGTTTGCAATGAACCGTCTGCAGCGGGTGCCCCCTCGGCATCGGCCGCGAGCAATACTCGCGTTTCACCGGCTTGCAATGCGCGCACCTGCTCGGCCTGCCAGCCCTTGAAGATCAGATCCGCCCAGGTATTGATCACGCCGGTGAAACCCACCGCCAGTGCCCAGACCAGCGTGACGATACCGAGCAGGTTGTGCAGGTCCAGCCAGCGCGTCCGCGGGGTACGCTCGCGGCGAACCTCGCCAAAGCCGAGCTTGCGCATGAATGGCGCGTAGAGCACGACGCCGGAGATGATCGCCACCATCAGCAGCAAGCCCATGAAGCCGAGAAACAACTTGCCCGCGAGTCCTGCATAGAGGTCCACGTGCAGGCGGTACATCACGCTCATGAAGCCTTCGTCGAAGTTCGGCACGCCCACCACATCGGCTGTGCGGGCATCGGACATGATCAGCAGCGACTGGCTCTCGTCGGTATCGACTCGCGTGTCGAGCTTGACGTACCAGAGGTCTGGCGCATCCTCCTCGGCGAAGAAATACAGCGGCACCAGACCCGGATAGGCCTGTATCGCCTCGGCGGCGACCTGGTCTACCGAAGCGCGGGGCGTGCCTTCCGGCATCGGCGGTGCTTCGATCTCCGCGCCGGTCAGGTGGTCGATTTCGTGGGAGAAGATCAGCGGCAGGCCTGTCAGGCACAGCAGCAGGATGAAGGGTGTGCAGACGAGGCTGGACCATTTATGGACCCAACCCCAGCGACGCAGAACAGCTGCCCGCATCAGAAATCTACCGTGGCACTGAGGAGCAGGGTGCGCGGCGCGCCGAGGACCAGATAGTTGGCGTTCGGGAAGCCGCCGACCGAGGCCCAGTAATCGCGGTTGGTGATGTTGTCCACGCGGGCGCGCAGGGTCACATCACGATCATCGATGGTCATGCGGTAGCGGGCGCCGAGGTCGAAGCGCGTCCATGAAGAGACTTCCAGATCATTGGCGGTGTCGGCGTACTGCGAGCCTGTGTAAAGCGCGCGGCCGATCAAGGCGAGACCCTGGATGCCCGGAACGTCCCACTCGGTACTGAAGTTGACCTGAGTACGCGGCACGCCGATGGCCCGGTTGCCTTCATCAAGGCCGTCCTGGGTTTTGGTCAGTTCGGCATCGAGCAAGGTCACGCCGCCCAGCAGCCGCAAGCCATAGACGGGCTCACCGAAGACCGACAGCTCGATGCCACGGTTGCGCTGCTCGCCGCCGTCGCCGAATACGCCATTTTCGACGGTGCTGAACGGCCTGTCGGTGGTGAACACCGACAGGCTACCGCCCAAAGCGCCCCCGTCGTACTTGATGCCGGCTTCAATCTGCTTGGACACATAGGGAGCCAGTGCTTCGCCGGCATTCACCACGGGTACCCCGCCGCTCTCGGCTGGCGCGATGTCTCCCTGGACCAGGCCTTCGATGTAGTTGGCGAAGACCGACACCTCGTCGCTCAATCGGTACACCACACCGGCCACCGGCGTGTTCTCGTAGCGTTTGTAGGCCGAGGCGCGGTCGCCGGTGTTGTAGTCGTAGGTCCTGACCTCGATGCCCTGGCGGCGCGCCCCGAG
>Ga0233386_1000166_pt1 | contig 21124 bp, 16 predicted proteins | sample ElkDunMinimDraft_17_FD_191544 | JGI IMG/M metagenome (GOLD analysis project Ga0233386, IMG submission 191544) | Fecal eukaryotic communites from dung pellets of Tule Elk in California, USA - Elk Dung G4 | ecosystem: Host-associated > Mammals > Digestive system > Large intestine > Fecal | place...
TCTCGTCGACCACCTCAAGATCGGCGTCGCCACTCCGGGAATGCTGGTCGACATCTCGCACCTGCCGCTCGACTCGGTGGAGAGCACCGCGGACGGAGGCCTCCGGATCGGCGCGAACGTGCGCAACAGCACGCTTGCCGTGCACCCCGACGTGCGCCGCAACTATCCGATGCTCACGCGTGCACTCCTGTCGGGAGCGTCTCCGCAACTGCGGAATGCAGCTACCACCGGCGGGAACCTCCTGCAGCGCACCCGGTGCGTGTACTTCCGCGACGTATCCACACCGTGCAACAAGCGTGAACCGGGCAGCGGGTGCTCGGCGCTGGGCGGATACACCCGCTACCACGCGGTGCTCGGCGCCTCGGAGGACTGCGTTGCGACACACCCGTCGGATATGGCGGTGGCCATGCTCGCCCTCGATGCGGAGGTTCTCGTTCTGGGCCCGGACGGGGAGCGCACCGTTCCGCTCGAAGAGTTCTATCGTCTGCCGGGCGACCGGCCCGACCTCGATACCACCCTCGACCGCGACGAACTCGTTGTCGGCGTGCATCTTCCGCCGCCGCAGACCACCGTGGCGACGTATCGCAAGGTCCGCGACCGCGCGTCCTACGCGTTCGCCCTGGTCTCGGTCGCTGCCGAACTGACCGTCTCGGGCGGCACGATCACCGGGTGCCGCATCGCCTTCGGCGGGGTCGCGCACCGGCCGTGGCGCGCACACCGCACCGAAGCGGCTCTTCTCGGAGAGCGCCCGGGGGAGGACCTGTTCGCGCGGGCGGCCGATGCGGAACTGGTCGATGCCCGGGCCCTCGACGGCAACGCGTTCAAGATCCCCCTGCTGCGCCGCACGCTCGCCGCCGTGCTGCGCGACCTCGCCGGACTCCACGACGAAGGGGTATCCGCATGACACACAGCGCCACCCGTGCCGTCGGCACATCCACCACCCGGGTCGACGGGCCGCAGAAGGTCGCCGGCACCGCGCCCTACTCCTACGAGCACCCCGTACCCGATCCCGCCTATCTGGTGCCTCTGGTGTCGACGATCGCGCGGGGGACGGTGGACCGCATCGACACCGCTGCCGCCGAGGCGGTCCCCGGTGTCATCACGGTGCTCACCCCGTGGAACGCACCCCGCCTCACCGACGAGGCCGAGGGTGAATACGTCGTGCTGCAGAACCCCGACGTGCTTTTCCGGGGTCAGCTCATCGGTGCGGTCGTGGCCGAGAGTCCGGAAGCCGCGCGGTACGCGTGCGAGCTGCTGTCGGTGGAGTACACGAGCACCGATCACGACGCCCGCTTCCGGCCCGACCACCCCGACGCCTACAAGCCGGAGACGGCCAACGGGGGATATCCGCCCGACTCCGAGCGGGGTGACGCGGACGGGGCGATCGCCGCTGCCGACGTGGTGATCGACGAGTGGTACTCCACCCCCGAAGAGCACAACAACCCGCTCGAACCTCATACGGTCGTCGCGCTCTGGGACGGGGAAACCCTCACCCTCTATACCTCCACGCAGCATCCGCACGGGGTCGTCTCGGCACTCGCACCTGCCCTCGGCCTCGACTCCTCGACCATGCGGGTGGTCTGCCCGTACATCGGGGGCGGCTTCGGATCGAAGGGCGGACCCCACGCGCACGACGTGCTCGGTGCGCTCGCCGCCAAGGCGGTGCCCGGCCGCGCGGTGAAGTTCGCCGTCTCCCGGCACGACATGTTCGGGTATGTCGGGTACCGCTCGCCGACGGCCTCGCGCGTCCGGCTCGCAGCCCGCAGCGACGGCCGGCTCACCGGCATCGTGCACGAGGCCTACGTCCAGAGTTCCCATGTCACCGAGTTCGTCGAGCAGGCCGCCGTGCCGCTGCGGAATCTGTACGACGCGGCGAACGTGCGCACGTCCCATCGGGCGATCCCCCTCGATGTGCCGGCACCGTTCTGGATGCGGGCGCCCGGTGAAGCACCCGGCATGTTCGCCGGCGAGGTGGCGATGGACGAACTCGCGGTGGTATGCGGGATCGACCCCGTCGAACTGCGCATTCGCAACGAACCGGAGTCCGACCCCGAGACCGGGAAACCCTGGTCGTCGCGCCGGCTCGTCGAATGCCTCCGCGAAGGCGCGGAGCGATTCGGCTGGGATCCGTCCGATCGGTCGCCGGGAACACGCAGCGACGGGCGGTGGCTCACCGGCACCGGTGTCGCGGTCGCGACCTACCCCCACATGGTCAAGCCCGGTTCGACAGCCTCGATCGGGTACCGCGGAAACGGACGGTTCCAGGTCCGGATCGGGGCGGCGGACCTCGGCACGGGTGCGTGGACCGCGCTGACCCTCATCGCGGCGGACGCGCTGGATGTGGCCGCGGAACAGATCGACCTCGAACTCGGCGACAGCGCGCTGCCCTTCGGGACCGTCGCGGGCGGTTCCTCGGGCACGTCGTCGTGGGGCAACGCCATCGTGGCGGCGGCCGGAACGTTCCGGACCCGATTCGGGGACTCTCCGGAGCCGGGAGACGAGGCGTCCGCGACAGCGGGCGAGAACGCCGACCTCGAGAGCTACACCGCCGCCTCGTTCGGCGCGCACTTCGTCGAAGTCCGAGTCGATCGCGACACCGGCGAGATCCGGGTGCCGCGCATGTTCGGCATGTTCTCGGTCGGACGCGTCGTCAATCCGCGCACCGCCCGTTCGCAGTTCATCGGCGGCATGTCGTTCGGTATCTCCATGGCACTGTTCGAGGAGAGCATTCGCGACCCGCGGTTCGGGCACGTGCTCAACCACGATCTCGCGGAATACCACGTACCGACGCACTCGGACATCCGCAACGTGGACGCCGCATGGCTCGACGAAGACGACTTCCACGCCACGGCCGTGGGATCACGAGGCATCGGAGAGATCGGCATCGTCGGCAGCGCGGCAGCGGTCGTGAACGCGCTGTGGCATGCGACCGGGGTGCGGGTGCGGAGCCTGCCCGCCCGGCTCGACGACCTGCTGCCCGCACTGCCGTAACGGGCGCGCCACCGGCACCCCGCGAGGGTGTCGGTGGGTGGCGTCACACTGTGCTCGGGGCCATGGTCGGCGCGCCCCGCCGCGACACGCCGTACGGGCCCCTGAACGTGCATGTCGGCGAGGTGCGACCTGGGAATATCACACCTGTAACTCACAAGATCCTGGGTTCTGTGTATCTGTCGGACACAAGGTGTAGTGTCTAGACCGCTGGATGGCCCAAGGGTCGCCGGTCTCTCGGGGAAGTGAGATCGGGCGGATTCGGTGGGCATTCGAGCACCGCGCAGCAGTCAGTCGTCAGGCCGTCACGGCCATCGTGAACTAAGGGGCACCCATGAACATCACCGTCTACACAAAGCCTGCCTGCGTCCAGTGCAATGCCACCTACCGTGCCCTCGACAAGGCCGGCATCGAGTACGACGTCGTCGACATCACCGAGAACCCGGAAGCCCGCGATTACGTGATGGCGCTGGGCTACCTCCAGGCTCCCGTCGTCGTCGCCGGTGACGATCACTGGGCCGGCTTCCGTCCCGATCGCATCAAGGCGCTCACGGTCGCAGCCTGAGTGTTCGTGTCGTCCGCTTCCGCGGACCGGTCGCAGTCCGCTGCGGCAGTAGTTCTTTGCCCGACCGAGCCGGTCTTCGCAATCGATTGAAGAGTGGTGAACACCGATGACCTCGCAGGGTCCGTCCCCGGGTACGTCGCTGGTGTACTTCTCGAGTACATCGGAGAACACCCACCGGTTCGTGCAGAAGCTCGGGATCCCGGCGACGCGGATCCCGCTGCACGACCGTGAGGGCACCTTCGAAGTGCACGAGCCGTACGTGTTGGTGGTGCCCACCTACGGCGGCGGGACCACCGCCACCGGGCGCGACACGCACTACGTCCCCAAGCAGGTCGTCCGATTCCTCAACAACGAGCACAACCGGGGTCTGATCCGGGGTGTGATCGCGGCAGGGAACACCAACTTCGGGGAGTCGTACTGTTTCGCGGGCGACATCGTGGCGCGCAAGTGCCGGGTCCCTTACCTGTATCGATTCGAGCTGATGGGCACCGCCGACGATGTCGAGCGTGTCCGTGCCGGGCTCGCCCACTTCTGGGAGTCGGAGCTGCAAACCGCATAGGCCGCACCGCCGCGCCCCGAAACTCATGGGGCACATCGTCATTCGTATCCATTTCGACGCGCGTCGCACACGTGACAGCGCGGCCACGTTCCTTTATTCGATAGGTGGGGACAGCACTGTGACCATTACCGATCCCGATCCCGTCAAGAGCCCGAAGCTGGACGAGTCGCTCAAGGGCCTCGACTACCACGCGCTCAACGCCATGCTGAACCTGTACGGCCCCAACGGTGAGATCCAGTTCGACAAGGATGTCGCCGCTGCGCGCCAGTACTTCCTGCAGCACGTCAACCAGAACACCGTGTTCTTCCACAACCTCGACGAGAAGCTGGATTACCTCATCGAGGAGAACTACTACGAGCCCGAGGTGCTCGACAAGTACTCCCGCTCGTTCGTCAAGACGCTGTTCCAGCACGCCTACGCGCAGAAGTTCCGTTTCCCCACGTTCCTCGGGGCGTTCAAGTACTACACGTCGTACACCCTCAAGACGTTCGACGGGAAGCGCTACCTCGAGCGGTTCGAAGATCGCGTGTGCATGGTCGCACTGACTCTCGCCGACGGCGACGAGATCCTTGCGACGCACCTGGTGGACGAGATCATCTCCGGCCGCTTCCAGCCCGCCACCCCGACCTTCCTGAACTCCGGTAAGAAGCAGCGCGGCGAGCCGGTCTCGTGCTTCCTGCTCCGCATCGAGGACAACATGGAGTCGATCGGACGCGCGATCAACTCCGCCCTGCAGCTGTCCAAGCGCGGAGGTGGTGTTGCCCTGCTGCTGACCAACATTCGCGAGCACGGCGCGCCGATCAAGAAGATCGAGAACCAGTCCTCCGGCGTCATCCCCATCATGAAGCTGCTCGAGGATTCCTTCTCGTACGCCAACCAGCTCGGTGCGCGGCAGGGTGCGGGCGCGGTCTATCTGCACGCCCACCACCCCGACATCTACCGGTTCCTCGACACCAAGCGTGAGAACGCCGACGAGAAGATCCGGATCAAGACGCTCTCGCTGGGGGTCGTGATTCCGGACATCACGTTCGAGCTGGCGAAGAAGAACGACGACATGTACCTGTTCTCGCCGTACGACGTCGAGCGCATCTACGGCAAGCCGTTCGCCGACATCGACGTCACCGAGAAGTACTACGAGATGGTCGACGACAAGCGCATCCGCAAGTCGAAGATCAAGGCGCGTGAGTTCTTCCAGACGGTCGCCGAATTGCAGTTCGAGTCCGGCTACCCGTACATCATGTTCGAGGACACGGTGAACCGCGCGAACCCGATCGCCGGCAAGATCACCCACTCGAACCTGTGCTCGGAGATCCTGCAGGTGTCCACGCCCTCGACGTACAACGACGACCTGTCCTACAGCCACGTCGGCAAGGACATCTCGTGCAACCTCGGTTCGCTCAACATCGCGAAGACGATGGACTCGCCCGACTTCGCGCAGACCATCGAGGTCGCCATCCGGGGTCTGACCGCCGTGTCCGACCAGACGCACATCAATTCGGTTCCGTCGATCGAGCAGGGCAACAACGATTCCCATGCCATCGGCCTCGGTCAGATGAACCTGCATGGCTACCTCGCGCGCGAGCGGATCTACTACGGCTCCGACGAGGGCATCGACTTCACGAACATCTACTTCTACACGGTGCTGTTCCACGCGCTGCGTGCGTCGAACAAGCTCGCCATCGAGCGGGGCTCGCACTTCAAGGGATTCCCGGAGTCGAAGTACGCGTCGGGTGAGTTCTTCGACAAGTACACCGACCGGACCTGGGAGCCGGCGACGGAGCGGGTGCGGCAGTTGTTCGCCGAGTCGGGCGTGGAGATCCCCACGCAGGACGACTGGCGTGAGCTGAAGGCGTCGGTGCAGCAGCACGGCATCTACAACCAGAACCTCCAGGCCGTCCCGCCGACGGGTTCGATCTCGTACATCAACAACTCCACCAGTTCGATCCACCCGGTGGCGTCGAAGATCGAGATCCGCAAGGAAGGCAAGATCGGCCGCGTCTACTACCCGGCTCCCTACCTGACCAACGACAACCTGGAGTACTTCCAGGATGCCTACGAAATCGGGTACGAGAAGATCGTCGACACCTACGCCGCGGCGACCCAGCACGTCGATCAGGGCCTGTCGCTCACCTTGTTCTTCAAGGACACGGCATCCACCCGCGACGTGAACCGGGCGCAGATCTACGCGTGGCGCAAGGGCATCAAGACGCTGTACTACATCCGCCTGCGGCAGATGGCGCTCGAGGGCACCGAGGTCGAGGGTTGCGTCTCCTGCATGCTGTGATCCGACGTCCACGACACCCGTTGCACACGAACACCGATCAGGTAGGTAACCGATGACCTCAGCACCGCACGCGCACTCGCCGGCGGACGGCCTGCGCGTCAAGCTCATCGATCGCGTCTCCGCGATCAACTGGAACCGCGTTCCCGACGAGAAGGACGCCGAGGTGTGGGATCGCCTCACCGGCAACTTCTGGCTTCCGGAGAAGGTGCCGGTGTCCAACGACATCCCGTCGTGGGGAACGCTCAACGCATACGAGCAGCAGCTCACGATGCGGGTGTTCACGGGACTGACCCTGCTCGACACCATCCAGGGCACGGTGGGCGCTGTCTCGCTGATTCCCGACGCGGTCACTCCCCACGAGGAAGCTGTCCTCACGAACATCGCGTTCATGGAGTCGGTACACGCGAAGTCGTACTCGAACATCTTCTCGACCCTGTGCTCGACGCGTGAGATCGACGACGCGTTCCGGTGGTCGGAGGACAACGTGAACCTTCAGCGCAAGGCGCAGATCGTCCTGGACTACTACAAGGGCGACAACCCGCTCAAGCGCAAGGCCGCCTCGACGCTGCTCGAGTCGTTCCTCTTCTACTCGGGCTTCTACCTGCCGATGTACTGGTCGTCGCGGGCGAAGCTGACCAACACGGCCGACATGATCCGCCTGATCATCCGTGACGAGGCCGTGCACGGCTACTACATCGGCTACAAGTACCAGAAGGGCCTCGAGAAGATCACTCAGGCCGAGCGCGACGACCTCAAGGATTGGGTCTTCGAGCTGCTCTTCGAGCTCTACGACAACGAAACCCAGTACACCGCAGACCTGTACGACGAGGCAGGCCTGACCGAGGACGTCAAGAAGTTCCTCCGGTACAACGCCAACAAGGCGCTGATGAACCTCGGGTACGAGGCGCTGTTCCCGAAGGACGAGACCGACGTGAACCCGGCTATCCTGTCGGCGCTCTCGCCGAATGCCGACGAGAACCACGACTTCTTCTCGGGTTCGGGTAGCTCCTACGTCATCGGCAAGGCTGTCGTCACCGAGGACGACGACTGGGACTTCTGACCGGATCCCTCACAGTCGGTCCCGGCGGCCGGGTGCCACGCACACAGTGCGGCGGCACCCGGCCGCCGGGCTTTCGTGGCGTCAGGGGCGGCGGAACCATGCTTCGGGGCGGCCCGCGAGAGCTTTGCCGAGCCGTAGCCGCGAGGTGTCGGTCAGCGGTTCGGGGAGAGAGTCGGGGGAGAACCACCCGACCTCGAGATTCTCGTCGTCGGCCACCCGGGCACTGCCACCCACGGCGCGCATGAGAAATGCCACATCGAGATACTGCGCTTCGTCACCGTTCGGATAGACGATCGGAGCGGTGACGTCGACGCTCGTGAGCCGGACGACTTCCGCGTCGACGCCCGTTTCCTCGTGCACTTCCCGGATCGCCGCTGCCGCAGGTTCTTCGCCTGGCTCGAGGATGCCCGAGACGACGGCCCATTTTCCGTTGTCCGCGCGGCGGGTGAGCAACACCCGGTGATCGTCGTCGACGACGACGGCGCTCACTCCGGGCAGCCACAGCGGTGCTGTGCCGACCTGGGCGCGGAGTCGGAGAACGAAGTCGGGGACCGGCATCGCGTATTCCTCTTCTATCCGGAGTAACCGTTGAGACCCACGCCGAGGTCCTCGAGGATCGCGCGCGCTGCGACGGGACCGGGTGTGGACCACACCTCGTCGGCTACGGAGAACAACCGGTTGTCGGTGACCGCGCCGAGGTCGAGCCACGGATCGGTGCGCATGATCTCGGTGCCGCGCTCGAGTCCGTCTTCGCCGTCGAATCGGACGAAGATCACATCGCCGTCCGCTGCCGCTGGATCGTCCGCGGCGAAAGCTTCGGTCGGGCGGTTGTCGACGACCCCGAACCGCTGTGCCGGCGGCCGTGCGGCGCCGAGATCTCCGACGACCTGTCCGGCGAACGACGCCGTGCCCTCTATCTCTCCACCGTCGGCGGTGAACCGCACGATCGAGGCCTGAGTCTGGGACGACACCAGTTCGCGTCCGAGGGCGGCAGCCTCGGCGGCGTAGGTGTCGAGTACCGCCTGCGCGGCGGCGTTGCGTCCCAGGGCTTCGCCGACGCGGAGGAACTGATCCCGCCAGAACACGGGATCGGAACCGACCAGCACGGTGGGGGCCACCGCGGACACCGATCGGTAGACGCTCTCGTCGGCCGCCGACCCCAGGATCAGATCGGGGCGGGCCTGCTCGATCGCGGCGACATCGGGCGCGCCCTCCGGCCCGACGGTGGGCAACTCGGAGATGCCGGTGCCGAGATACTCCGGCCTTCCGTCGGCGTCGACGGTGGCGCCCACGACACGCTCCCACAAGCCGAGTGCGCACACGGCGTCGAGCGCTGCCTCGTCGAGCACGACGATGCGCTGCGCGTCGGCCGGAACCTCGGTGACCCCGGCGGTGTGGACCATCCGCCGTGTGCCGGTCGGCGGAACGCCCGCATCCAGAGGAGACGGAAGGGCGCACGCGGTGCTGGTGTCACGGTCGATGCCGACCACGGATGCGCCGGCGATGCGGGTGGTCGTGCGCACGATGGTCGAGGCGTCGTCGTCGGCGGGGGTGGAACAACTCGCCAGTACGGTCGACGTCGCGGCAGCGATCGCGAGGGACGCGACGACTGCGCGGGACCGGTGCACAGCTAACACTTCAGACCACTCCTGACGGACGGGCTCGAACCAGGGGACGGCTCAGGCTATCTCGTGTGGCACACGCCGCCGACAGTGTCCCGCAAGCTCGTTGGGACCCGTTCCTGTGATCCGCAGCACAGGCTCTGTGGTGAGTCCCGGGCTCCATGCCAGGTAGCGTGGCGGCGAATACGACAGCGAGTAGGACCCGGCGGGCGACCGGTTTGCGGAGGGTCTACGATTCGATGAGCGCAAGCCAGAGAACGTTCGCCTCCAGCCCGAGGCCGAGCGCGCATTCAGGAGGATTAGTGACTGCCGTAGCGCCCCAGCCAGTCCCAGAGTTAGCGGTAGCGAGGCCATACCCGCCGCGGCAGGGACCCAAGGGTTCGTTCATCTACAAGATGATCACGACAACAGACCCCAAGATGCTTGGGCTCATGTACCTGGTCACCTCGTTCGCGTACTTCCTCATCGGTGGCCTGATGGCCCTGCTGATGCGTACAGAGCTCGCGGTTCCCGGTCTTCAGTTCTTGTCGAACGAACAGTTCAACCAGCTGTTCACCATGCACGGCACGATCATGCTGCTGATGTATGCGACGCCCGTGGTGTTCGCCTTCGCGAACTACATCCTGCCGTTGCAGATCGGCGCGCCCGACGTGGCGTTCCCGCGTCTGAACGCGTTCAGCTACTGGCTGTACCTGTTCGGCGCGACGATCGTCATGCTCGGCTTCGTGACCCCCGGTGGTGCCGCCGACTTCGGCTGGACCGCGTACACCCCGCTCACCAGTGAGCTGCATTCCCCGGGTGTCGGCGCGGACTTCTGGATTCTCGGTCTCGGTGTCATGGGCCTGGGCACCATCCTCGGCGCGGTCAACTTCATCACCACCGTCGTGTGCATGCGCGCTCCCGGTATGACGATGTTCCGGATGCCGATCTTCACGTGGAACATCCTGATCACCGCCCTGCTGATCCTGCTCGTGTTCCCGCTGCTGACCGCTGCGTTCTTCGGGCTGTTCGTCGACCGTCATCTCGGTGGCCACATCTACGACCCGGCTACCGGCGGTGTGCTCCTCTGGCAGCACCTGTTCTGGTTCTTCGGTCACCCCGAGGTGTACGTCATCGCGCTGCCGTTCTTCGGCATCGTCTCGGAGATCTTCCCGGTCTTCAGCCGCAAGCCGATCTTCGGTTACACCGGCCTGGTCTACGCGACGATCGCCATCGCGGCGCTGTCGATCGCGGTGTGGGCGCACCACATGTACGCCACCGGCGCCGTGCTGCTTCCGTACTTCTCGTTCATGACGTTCCTGATCGCCGTCCCGACGGGCGTGAAGTTCTTCAACTGGATCGGCACGCTGTGGAAGGGGCAATTGACCTTCGAGACACCGATGTTGTTCTCGGTCGGCTTCATCATCACGTTCCTCTTCGGTGGCCTGACCGGCGTCATCCTCGCGAGCCCGCCGCTCGACTTCCACCTGCACGACTCGTACTTCGTCGTGGCGCACTTCCACTACGTGCTCTTCGGCACCATCGTGTTCGCCACGTACGCCGGCATCTACTTCTGGTTCCCGAAGATGACGGGCCGCATGCTCGACGAGGGTCTCGGCAAGTGGCACTTCTGGCTGACCTTCGTGGGCTTCCACACCACCTTCCTGGTGCAGCACTGGCTCGGTAACGAGGGCATGCCGCGTCGCTACGCGGACTACCTGCCGTCGGACGGGTTCACCACGCTCAACACGATCTCGACCATCGGTGCGTTCGTGCTCGGTGCTTCGACCCTGCCGTTCCTGTGGAACGTGTTCAAGAGCTACCGCTACGGCCAGGTCGTCACGGTCGACGACCCGTGGGGCTTCGGTAACTCGCTCGAGTGGGCCACCTCCTGCCCGCCGCCGCGGCACAACTTCACCGAGTTGCCGCGCATCCGGTCGGAGCGCCCCGCGTTCGAACTGCACTACCCGCACATGGTCGAGAAGATGCGCGCCGAGGCGCACGTCGGACCGGGTAGCCACAAGCACAGCGTGAACGTGCTCGAAGGCGCCGACCGTACCCCCGGCGACGTCCCGCGCTCCTGATCGACCCGCTCTACGCACCGAAGCCCCGCCCGTCTCCACGGGCGGGGCTTCGGCCGTTCCGGGCCCGTACCCCGACGCGGAGCCGACCGCTCGAACTGCGACAATGGATAGGCACGTGCTGCGTCCGCACGTGCCTCGACGACAATGATCGGAGACGTTGTGGCGTCTGACAGCACGGTGCTCGTGACCGTGACCGGACCGGACCATCCCGGCGTGACCTCGGAGCTGTTCGCAGCGCTGACGAGGTATGACGTCGACCTGCTCGACGTCGAGCAGGTCGTGATCCGCGGGCAGTTGACGCTCGGCGTCCTCGTGGTCTGCCCCCGCGATGTCGAGGCGTTGCAGGACGAGGTCTCGTCGGCCATGGCCGCCATCGGCATGCGCGCCGAAGTGCAGATCGGCGTGGCGCCCGGCAGCGGCCACCCGGTGTCCACCCACGCCGTCGTCGTGCTGGGCAGTCCGTTGAGTGCGCGCGCGTTGCGGTCGGTGGGACGCACGCTCGCCGCGCAGGGCGCCAACATCGATTCCATCCGCGGCATCGCCGACTATCCCGTCACCGGACTGGAACTGATGGTCACCGCACCGGACACCGATTCGGATGCCGACTCCCGTTTGCGCAAGGCCCTCGCGGAACTCGCCGCCGGTATCGACGTGGACATCGCGGTGGAACGCGCCGGTCTCGCCCGTCGCGCGAAGCGTCTGATCGTCTTCGACGTGGACTCGACTCTGGTGCAGGGCGAGGTCATCGAGATGCTCGCTGCGCACGCGGGCGTCGAGGACAAGGTCCGCGAAGTCACCGAAGCCGCGATGCGGGGCGAGATCGATTTCGCGCAGTCGCTCGAACAACGCGTCGCCACACTCGCCGGCCTGCCCGCCAGTGTCATCGACGAAGTCGCCGATCAGATCGAACTCACCCCCGGCGCGCGCACCACCATCCGGACGCTGCGTCGGCTCGGGTTCCGCTGCGGCGTCGTCTCGGGCGGTTTCCGCCAGGTCATCGAAGGCCTCGCTCACGACCTCGAACTCGACTTCGTGCGCGCGAACACTCTCGAAATCGTCGACGGAAGGCTCACGGGCCGCGTTGTCGGCGACATCGTCGACCGTGCCGCAAAGGCGCACGCGCTCCGGGAATTCGCCGCCGAGGCGGGTGTGCCCATCGAGCAGACCGTGGCCGTCGGCGACGGTGCCAACGACATCGACATGCTCGGTGCCGCAGGGCTGGGTATCGCGTTCAACGCGAAGCCCGCGCTGCGCGAGGTCGCCGACACCGCGTTGTCCTACCCGTATCTGGACGCCGTGCTCTTCGTCCTCGGTGTCACGCGGGACGAGGTGGAAGCCGCCGACCGGGTCGACGGAACGTTGCGACGGGTACCGCTCGATCGTGGTGCCTGAACCCCATCCGATCTTCAACGACCCCGGGTTCGCGCAGCGGCACGCCGTGCTCGCCCGGGGTTACGGAGACCGGCCCGACCCGGACGACCCGGCGTCGGTGCTGGCGATGCCGATCGTTCTCCACATCCCGAAATCCGATCCGCCCGACCGGAGTTCGCTGCTCGAGGCCGCCGCAATCGCCACCGTCACACTGTGCCTGGATCCGCGGGTCGGGCCGGGCCCGGACGGAGAGCCCGGACCGTGGCAGGAACCGTTCCTCGCGTGGAACGACGCCCGGATCCGCAAGGTCAGCCGTCGTGCCCGCGGCGCGCAATGGCGTGCCGCGCAGGAGGTCCCCGGTGTCACCGTCGACCACGCCGGCGCCCAGGCGCGGGCACTGGTCCCCGGTCCGGTAGGAGCCCTCGACCCGAGGATCTCCCGGTTGCAGATCGGCGGCACCGATGTCCCGCCCGACAGTCCGCCCTCCCCGCCCGCCGGTGTTCCGGTGCTGTGGGTCGACGGAACTCTCGGTATGACGGTGGGCAAGGCCGCCGCACAGGTCGGTCACGCCTCGATGCTGCTCGCCGGCGCGATGCCGCTCGAGTCCGCGCGCCAGTGGGCGGCCGCGGGTTATCCCTGTGCCGTCCGTGAGGCGACCCCCGCGCGATGGCGCGAACTGCTCGCGCACGTCGAGAACGGATCTGCCGTCGCGGTGAAGGACGCCGGGTTCACCGAAGTCGCGCCCGGGTCGGTCACCGTCGTCGCACTGGCAGAGTGACCGTCGCGACGACAGCGACGCCGCACCGCGTCATCCCGGCGTGGACCCGTGGTGGTCGGAGCCGGAGTGCGTTGGGTCCGTGGGTATTTCGTCTCGCAGTGCGGTTCGGAACACCAGTACGGCCGGACCGGGCAGCGTAAACTCGGTGCCCACCGGGTGAGGCGCATCGTCGACGGGTGAGCCGTCGACAGTGCTCGAGTCGAAGACACACATGATGTCGCCGCGATACCACTCCGGCCCACCCAGCGTCAGGGTCGCGGCGCCCCCGGCGTGCAGAACGAACAGACCACTGCTGTCGGGGAGCCGTATCCCCGCGCGGGTGGTGGTGCCCAGCCCCGATCCGTCGACCCACCCTTGAAGGGTGCGGCGGCTCTCGTCGTGCCAGCCCGCGTAGTCGAGTTCGGTGCCGTCGATCCCGAACCACACCAGGTCGGGGTGGCCGTCGGTCCTCGCCCGCCCGTCGAAGAACCGTCGCCGCCGTAGCACCGGCACGACGTTCCGGAGCCGGAGAAGCCCGCGCACGTACGCGAGCCGGTCGAGGTCGGCGTCTTCCCAGTCCAACGGCCACGCGTCGGGTACCGGTACATCCTCCGGAACGCAGTACGCGTTGTTGTTGCCGTGCTGGGTGTGACCGAGTTCGTCCCCTGCGAGCAGCATCGGTGTCCCGGTCGAGAGCAGCAGCGTCGCGAGCAGCGCGCGGACGTGCCGGTCGCGCGCGGCGACGATCTCCACGTCGTCGGTGGGACCTTCCACCCCGTGGTCGACCGATTCGTTGTGGTCGGAGCCGTCGCGGCCGTCCTCACCGTTCGCCTCGTTGCGCTTGTGCCGGTACGACACGAGGTCGGTGAGCGTGAATCCGTCGTGCGCGGTGATGTAGTTGACCGACATCGCGGGCTGCCGCTGATCCCGCCGGAACAGATCCTCCGAGCCGGTGAGCCTCGAGGCGAGTTCGCGCACACCCGAGTGCCCCGCCCAGAAGCGGCGCGCCGTGTCGCGGTACTTGTCGTTCCATTCGGCCCACTGCACACCGAAGCGTCCCAACTGGTAACCGTGCCCGGTCGCGTCCCACGGCTCGGCGATGAGTTTGAGGTCGGTGAGCACCGGGTCGGTGGTGATCGCGGTGAGCAGAGCCCCGCGCGGGTCGAACGCACCACCGCGCGGCCGCGCCAGCGCGCTCGCGAGGTCGAACCGGAACCCGTCCACACCCATCTCCTGCGCCCAGTACCGCAGGCTGTCGCACACCATCCGGACGGCGATGGGGGAGGAACCGTCGATCGTGTTGCCGCAGCCGGTGAGGTCGATGTCGTGACCGTGGTGGTCGAGCAGGTAGTAACCGGGCGCGTCGAGACCGCGCCACGACAGGCTCGGTCCCGCCACCGACCATTCGCACGTGTGGTTGTAGACGACATCGAGAACGACTTCGAGTCCGGCGCTGTGCAGCGCGCGGACCATCGTGCGGAACTCGGCGATCTCCTCACCCGGTGTCGCGGCGTAGGCGGGGTGCGGAGCGAAGTACGACGCGGTCGAATACCCCCAGTGATTGCGCATCCCGCGCGCCCGGACCGGGGGTTCGGTGAGAAAAGCCTGGACCGGCAGGAGTTCGACCGTGGTCACTCCGAGCTGCACGAGATGGTCGATCACCGCCGGGTGGCAGAGCCCGAGGTAGGTGCCGCGCAGATGCGGGGGTACCTGCGGGTGGTGCGCGGTGTACGAACCCACGTGCAGTTCGTAGACGACGGTGTTCTCCCACGGTATGCCCGGCCGCTGCGGGGTGTCGGCGTCGAAGGCCGTCACCACCGACAGCGGCGTGTGCCCGAGTGAGTCCACAGTCGACATCGCGTCGAACGGTCCGCCGTCGTACGCCAGCAGCCTGGCTGCGTCACCCATCTCGCCCGTGATCTGTCGTCCCCACGGATCGAGAAGGATCTTGTGCGGATTGGTGCGCAGGCCGTGGCGCGGATCCCACCGCCCGTGCGCGCGATAGCCGTACCGTTGCCCCGCGCCGACACCGGGGACCACGCCGTGCCACACGCCGTAGGTGAAATCGGGGAGGTCGATGCGCTGTTCGTGCCCGTCCTCGCCGACGAGACACACCTGGACGCGGTCGCTGTGCGGGGCGTGCACGGCGAACCGGGTACCGGAACCGACAACCGTCGCGCCGAGGGGGAACGGCGACCGGTCGTGCAGGGCGGCGGACGGGACGGATTCCGAGGAGGGTGACGACACAGGGATGATCCTGCCGCGTGTCGCGCCCGGACGTAAGACAAGATGGACGCGTGGCACAACCTGATCCCGATTTGCTCATCGAATTCGAAGACGTTCTGGTGCGGCGTGGAGGCAACGTCCTCGTCGGACCCGTGACCTGGAAGGTGGAACTCGACGAACGCTGGGTGGTGCTCGGCCCCAACGGCGCAGGCAAGACGACGCTGCTGCGCATCGCGGCGGCCGAGACGTTCCCCACGTCCGGAACGGCACACGTGCTCGGCGAAACGTTCGGCCGGACCGACCTGTCCGAACTGCGGACCCGCATCGGCCTGTCGTCGGCGGCGCTCGCGAACCGCGTGCCGTTCGACGAGAAAGTCCTCGATCTGGTGATCTCCGCCGGATACGGCGTACTCGGCCGATGGCGCGAGCGCTACGACGACATGGACACCGAGCGCGCGATCGAGATGCTCGAGAGCCTCGGCGCCGAACATCTCGCCGACCGCTCGTACGGAACGCTGTCGGAGGGCGAGCGCAAACGCGTGCTCATCGCCCGCGCGCTCATGACCGATCCCGAACTGCTGCTGCTCGACGAACCCGCGGCCGGCCTGGACCTGGGTGGCCGCGAGGAACTCGTCGCGCGGCTCGGCGTGCTGGCCGCCGACCCGGATGCCCCGGCCACCGTCCTCATCACGCACCACGTCGAGGAGATCCCGCCCGGTTTCACCCACGCGTTGCTCCTCAAGGAGGGCACGGTCGTCGCGCAGGGTCTGCTCGACGACGTCATCACCGGGGAGAACCTCAGCGAAGCGTTCAGCCAGGCCATCACGCTGGAACAGGCGGACGGCCGGTTCTTCGCACGCCGTACCCGGGAGCCGGGACGCCACCGTCGCGGGTGACACGACGGGCGCCCGGCATGGCGTGCGTCACGTGATCCGATAGTTTGAGGCCATGTCCCACGATCGCTCGGTGAGCTCCTTCGACCCCGCCGCGGTGCCGATCCGCGGTGCTTCCACGGTGATGCTGGTACGCGACTCCGCACGGGGAGTGGAGGTGTTCCTCCAACAGCGCGTGGTCGGCATGGACTTCGCCGGAGGGATGACCGTGTTCCCCGGCGGCGGGGTCGATCCGTCCGATACCGACGCGTCGGTGCGGTGGTCCGGTCCGGACGTCGCATGGTGGGCGGAGCGGTTCGCCACCGACGAGGCGACAGCGCGCGCACTGGTGCTGGCGGCCGTGCGGGAAACGTTCGAGGAATGCGGTGTCCTGCTGGCCGGACCGGACACCGACACGCTCGTCGCCGACACTGCCGTCTACGCCGGTGCGCGCCGCAAGCTCGAGGCCCGCGAGCTGTCCTTCGGCGATTTTCTCGCACGGGAAGGACTTGTGCTGCGCGCCGACCTGCTGCGCCCCTGGGCCAACTGGATCACGCCCCTGGGAGAGCGACGCCGGTACGACACCCGCTTCTTCGTCGCCGCCGCACCCGACGGACAGCGTGCGGACGGCGAGACGAGCGAGGCCGACGAGGTGCGCTGGCGCACCGCCGCGGAAGAACTCGAGTACTGGCGGTCGGGACGGTGCGTGCTGCTTCCCCCGACCTGGACGCAGTTGACGGACCTGGCGCGATACCGGACGGTCGCGGAGATCATGGCCGCGGAGGTGACCGTCGAACCGGTCCTTCCCGTCATGAGCAAGCGGGATGGAATGATCCACATCTCGTTCGACGGCGAGGACGGTTACTACGCGGTCGGGTCGCATCCGTGGGCCCAGCGCGCCGACCTCTAGGCTTCGTGCATGCCTGAATTCGTGACGCTCGAGGTTTCCGACGGTATCGGCACCATCCGGCTCGACCGGCCGCCGATGAACGCGCTCAACCGGCAGCTCCAGGAGGAGCTTCGGGAGGCCGCGCGGGAAGCGTCGGTGCGGGACGACGTGAAGTCGGTGATCGTGTACGGCGGGGAGAAGGTGTTCGCCGCCGGCGCCGATATCAAGGAACTCGCCGAGATCGACTTCGTCCGGATGAGCCGGATCGTGGGCGATCTGCAATCCGCGCTGGGCTCGATCGCCGACATTCCGAAGCCGACCGTCGCCGCGATCACCGGGTACGCGCTCGGCGGTGGCCTCGAACTCGCCCTCGGCGCCGACAGGCGGATCATCGGGGACAACGTGAAGCTGGGGACGCCCGAGATCCTGCTCGGCGTGATTCCCGGTGGTGGCGGCACACAGCGCCTCGCCCGCCTGGTGGGGCCGTCGAAAGCCAAGGACATCGTGTACACCGGCCGGTTCGTCGGGGCGGACGAGGCTCTGGCGATGGGGCTCGTGGACGAGGTCGTGGCACCGGACGACGTGTACGAGGCGGCCCGCCGGTGGGCCGCGCAGTTCACCACAGCGGCGTCGCGTGCGCTTGCGGCAGCCAAGGCTGCGATCGACCAGGGTCTCGAGACCGATCTCGTGACCGGCCTCGCCATCGAACAGCACCTGTTCGCGTCGCTGTTCGCCACGAAGGATCGGACCATCGGCATGGAGTCGTTCCTCGCCGACGGACCCGGAAAAGCCGATTTCGTCGGCGAATAGTTCGCCCAACCGCAAAATTGCCCCCGACTTACCGATGGGTAGGATCACCGCCATGACTGCAAGCAGGCCCGACGGGGTCGACCCCGCGCCGAACCCGCACGCCACTGCCGAACAGGTCGCGGCAGCGATGGAAGACACCAAGCTCGCTCAGGTGCTCTACCACGACTGGGAAGCCGAGACGTACGACGACAAGTGGTCGATCTCGTACGACGAACGCTGCATCGACTACGCGAAGGGACGGTTCGTCGCCGCCGCCGGAGAGCAGCCCCTGCCCTACGAGCGGGCGCTCGAGTTGGGCTGCGGCACCGGCTTCTTCCTGCTCAACCTCATGCAGGGTGGGGTGGCGAAGAGCGGTTCGGTCACCGACCTGTCGCCGGGCATGGTCAAGGTGGCGCTGCGCAACGCCGAGCATCTCGGTCTCGATGTCGACGGCCGCGTCGCCGACGCCGAAACCATCCCGTACGAGGATGACACCTTCGACCTCGTCGTCGGACACGCAGTGCTGCACCACATTCCCGATGTCGAGCAGTCCCTGCGCGAGGTTCTGCGCATCCTCAAGCCGGGTGGCCGTTTCGTGTTCGCCGGTGAGCCGAGCACGGTCGGCAACTTCTATGCGCGCTGGCTCGGGCGCATCACATGGGAGGCCACGACCACCGTCACGAAGTTGCCGTTCCTCAGCGACTGGCGCCGCCCGCAGACCGAACTCGACGAGTCGTCGCGCGCCGCGGCACTCGAGGCCGTCGTCGATCTGCACACCTTCGACCCCTCCGATCTCGAGAAGATCGCCCGGTCGGCGGGCGCGGTGAACGTCAAGGCCTCGAGCGAGGAGTTCGCCGCCGCACTGCTCGGCTGGCCCGTTCGCACGTTCGAAGCCGCAGTTCCGCCCGAGAAGCTGGGCTGGAACTGGGCCAAGTTCGCCTTCGGCGGCTGGAAGTCGCTCAGCTGGGTCGACGAGAATGTGCTCAAGCACGTTGTCCCGCGCAGCTTCTTCTACAACGTGATGATCACCGGTGTGAAGCCGGGCAAGTAATTGGGATACGAGTTCACGCTCGACGACGTCCGGTACCTGACCTCCGATACCGGCGCGGCAGCGCTCGCACGTGTCGGCGAGCGTGAACTGTCGACGCGTACGCGTCTTGCCGATATCGGCTGGGTGCGTACGCACTTCGGCGACCGTACCGCGGTGCTCGTGGAGACGGTGTTGTTGCGCCGCAAGGCGGACGCGAAGATTCCCGGTGCCGCGCGCTGGATCCTCACCGACGATGCAGTGCAGCAGTCGACGCCCGCGACCGTGGCGGCGCATCGTGCGCGACGGCTTGCCGGCCGCCGGGTCCACGACGTCACCTGCTCGATCGGCACCGAACTCGCCGAACTCGTCGGTGTCGCGGAGACGGTGGTGGGCAGCGACCTCGACGAAGTGCGCCTCGCCATGGCCGCGCACAACGTCCCCGAGGCGTATCTCCTCCGTGCGGACGCGCTGACGCCCGTGACACGCAATACGACCGTCATCGCAGATCCCGCGCGCCGCGCCGGCGGCCGCAGGACCCACGACCCGGCGGCGCTGCAACCGCCGTTGCCCGATCTTCTCGGGGTGTATGCCGGACGCGATCTGGCCGTGAAGTGCGCGCCGGGTCTGGACTTCGACTCCCTCGACTGGGACGGCGAGGTCGAGGTGGTGTCGCTGGACGGCGGCGTGCGCGAAGCATGCCTGTACTCCCCGGGACTCACCCACGGCGGTGTTCGACGCCGCGCGTCGGTACTCCGTTCGGACGGAACCGGTTTCGAGGTCACCGACACGATGCCGGACGAGATTCCCGAGCGTGCACCGGGGGAATGGATCGTCGATCCGGACGGTGCGATCGTGCGGTCCGGACTGGTGCGTCACTACGCGGCCGCACACGGGCTGTGGCAACTCGATCCACGTATCGCCTACCTCACCGGCGATACGTTGCCCGACGGGGTGCGCGGATTCCGCGTCCTCGAACAGTTCAAATACACGGAGAAGGCGCTGAAACAGGCACTGTCCCGGTTCGATTGCGGGATCGCCGAGATCCTGGTGCGCGGGCTCGACATCGATCCCGCGGTGCTGCGTCCCCGGCTCAAACTGAAGGGCTCACGCTCGCTGAGCGTGGTGCTCACACGGATAGGACGTACCCCCGAGGCGTTCGTCTGCGAAGCATCCCGCTAGCTCCGGACAGCTACCAACCGAGCGGGATCCGCGTCAGCGCAACACCACCACATCGCCGCCGTGGGTGGTGGCGACGAATTCGCCGTCGGGACCCACCGCGGTGCCGACCGGGAATCCTGTTGCCTCCGTGATCGGTTCCTCGTCGATCGAGTGGCCGTCCGAGCTGTCGAACACGAGTGCGGCAAGGCCGTCGGCGCCGCCCACGATCGAGTAACCCAGCCCGTTCGAGGTCACCGCCGGTACGGCGTGCTGCGTGACATCCGTGCGCTGCCACACCATTTCGGCGCCGTCGCCGTTGTCTCGCAGTGCGGTCAGGGCGCCCTCGTCTCCGCCGGCGGCAAGCAGCAGCAATCCGTCACCGGTCACTGCCGGGCCGGTCGCGGGGGAGTAGTCGAGTCGATGGCTCCATCGGGGTGTCCCCGTCGTGGAGTCGACGGCCCAGAGGGTGCCGTCGCCGTCGTGGACGTAGACGGTCGCGCCGTCGGCGGACAGCACCGGACTCGTCACGGCGCCGCCCGGCAGGTCGTCGGTGGACCATTCTTCGACCACGGACGCGTTGTCGCCGCTGGTGTACCGCATGGCGACGAGAGACGCGCGGTCGGCACCGGGACGCCACAGGGTCACGAAGATCCGGTCCGTGGCCAGGTCGACTGCGGGAGTGGTGGCGACGGGGCAATCGGGTGATCCGCCGAAGCATGCGGGCAACCCGTGGTCGCTCGCGAGCCTCGGAACGTTCTGGCCGTCGCCGACGGCGGGAATGGGCACGAGGTCGAACAGCGGTGCGACGAGTTGGCCGGTCTGCGGGTTGATGATGTTGACCTGGCCGAAATGCGTGACGACGACCAGTTTTCCGTCCGAGGCGAACTGGGC
>Ga0233386_1000170_pt1 | contig 20829 bp, 25 predicted proteins | sample ElkDunMinimDraft_17_FD_191544 | JGI IMG/M metagenome (GOLD analysis project Ga0233386, IMG submission 191544) | Fecal eukaryotic communites from dung pellets of Tule Elk in California, USA - Elk Dung G4 | ecosystem: Host-associated > Mammals > Digestive system > Large intestine > Fecal | place...
CCCGTGCTGTATGAGCCACTGGTGCGCGAGCTGCATTACTGGCTGTTGGCGGGTCGCCACGGCGCGGCTATCCGCCGCCTCGGCTGGCCCGGCAGCCATATCCACCGGGTGGGGCGCGCCGTGGCCATGCTGCGCCGCGAATTTGCCCAGCCGCTGCCGGTGGAGCATTTGGCAGCGCTGGCCGACATGAGCCCATCATCGTTTCACAGGAATTTCCGCCGGGTGACGTCGTTGTCGCCGCTTCAATTCCAGAAGCAGCTGCGCCTGATCGAGGCGCGCCGGTTGATGACGGGCGAGGGCCTTTCCGCCAGTAACGCGGCATTCAAGGTGGGGTATGAAAGCGTTTCCCAGTTCAATCGGGAATATCGGCGCCTGTTCGGGTTGCCGCCGGCCACCGATACGGCGCAGTCCAAGGCGGTGGTTGGCGGCTAGCGGCGCCGTTGCAGGCGCTCTCGAAGCCGTTGCGTAAAGGCCTCGGCGAATTCGGCAGGATGGTCGCGCGTACGTAGCGGTCGGCCAGCGCTTGGGATGCGTGGCGGCGGCAGCTGGATGCTGTTAGGCGTGCTGGCGGAGAGGGCCACGCGGTCAGCCATCGCGCTTCGCAATGGCGAAGATGACCGTCGAACAAAACGTATTGTGGGGATGGCCATGGGTCGCTAGCCTGCGCAGTCCCGAAAACAGGATTCTCAAATGTCAGTGGATACGCATGCAGTGCCGGCGCGCGCCGCAGTGGGCCGGAGCGTCTGCCCATGCTGATCGTCGTACTCAGTACTACTTTGGTTCTGGCCTTTTCCGCACTGGTCGCCCTTTATCCCTCGGCCATTGCCCCGGAGGTTTCCGCGGCGCTGGGCATTCCGTCCGCGGCCATCGGTTTGCAGGTAAGCCTGGTATTCGGCGGCGCCATGCTGACCTCGCTGGTGGGCGGTACGCTTACCCGGCGTCTGGGGCCATGTCGGGCGAGCCAGATGGCACTGCTGTTACTGGGCACGGGTGCGGCGCTGATGAGCGTGCCGGTTCTGCAGGTAGCGATCGTTGCGGCCTTGGTCGTCGGGCTCGGATACGGCATGACCAACCCGTCGGCAGCGGTGCTGCTGGTGCGTTTCACCCCGCCGGAACGTCAGGGGTTCATCTTCTCCATCAAGCAGACGGGCGTCCCCCTCGGTGGCATGCTCGCCGGTGCGCTGGCGCCCTCGCTCGCCTTGGGCATCGGCTGGCAGCAGGGGCTCTGGTTGCTCGCCGGCTTGGCCTTGCTCGGGATCATCGCGTTGCAGTTCAAGCGCCGCAGCTGGGACGATCGCCGCGAGCCTGGTTTGAACTGGCGGCGCTCGCCATTTGCTGGACTTGGCGTGGTCTGGGGGCACAAGCCGCTGCGTTATCTGGCAATCGTCACTTTGTGTTTTTCCGCCGTTCAGCTGTCGCTGTCCTCGTTCACCGTGGCGATGCTGGTGGAGGATCTGGATGTGAGCCTGATCGCGGCGGGGGCGGTCATGACCATGGTTCAGGCCTGCGGAATCGCCGGGCGACTGTGGTGGGGCTGGCTTGCCGACCGCATTGGCAATCGCCTGCTGGCACTGGCGATCGTCGCTTGCAGTACCTCGCTGGGCACGGTTCTGATCTATTTCATGAGCCCGGCGTGGCCGCTTGCCGGTGTGGTGATGACGCTTTGTCTGTTCGGCCTGGCGGCGCTGGGCTGGAACGGTGTCTACCTGGCAGAAGTCGCGCGCCTTGCGCCACATGATCGCATCGCCGAAGCGTCGGGCGGTTGCCTGGTGTTCACCTACGGCGGCGTGCTGCTGGGGCTGCCGACCTTCGCCTTGCTGATGACAGTGATGGAGCATTACACCGATGTCTTCGGCCTGCTGACCGGTGCCTCGCTACTGAGTTTGTTTTTGCTGCGCGCTGCCGCGCGTGCCGAAGCCGCGGGGAAAGACACTGCAAGCACGCCCGTGACTTCCCCTCGGCTAACCTGACCAGCCCGGAGCATCACATGCACAACGATATGTACTACTACGAACCCGGCCAGGGCCATGGGCTGCCCCATGATCCCTTCAATGCGATCGTCGGGCCGCGCCCCATTGGCTGGATCTCGTCGCGGGATACTGAAGGCCGGCTGAACCTGGCGCCCTACAGCTTCTTCAATGCGTTCAACTACACGCCGCCGATCATTGGCTTCTCCAGCGTCGGGCGAAAGGACAGCCTGAACAATATCGAGGCGACGGGCGAGTTCTGTTGGAATCTGGCGACCCGCCCGCTGGCCGAAGCGATGAACCAGAGTTGCGCCGCGGTAGCGCCCGAGGTGGACGAGTTCGCTCTGAGCGGCCTGACGCCCGTGGCCTCGAAAGTGGTTGCAGTGCCACGGGTGCAGGAAAGCCCGGTGTCGTTCGAATGCAAGGTGACCCAGATCATCCAGCTGCAGGGCGTGGACAAGACCCCGGTGCCGACCTGGCTGGTGCTCGGTGAGGTGGTCGCGGTGCACATCGCCAAGGCGTTGCTGGTCGATGGCATCTATGACACCGCAGCGGCGGAACCGATTCTGCGTGGCGGCGGGCCGGCCGACTATTTCCAACTGGGCCGTGAGGCTGGCTTCAAGATGTACCGCCCGAACGTGAGCTGATCGGTGACGATCTCTCAGGCGTCGGCGCTCAGCCAGCGCAGCATGCCCTCGGCAGCGGCACGGCCGCTGGCGAAGCAGGCGGTGAGCAGGTAGCCGCCGGTGGGTGCTTCCCAGTCGAGCATCTCGCCGGCGCAGAACACACCGGGTAATCGGCGCAGCATCAGGTTCTGGTCCAGCGCCTCGAAAGACACGCCGCCCGCGCTGCTGATGGCTTCATCCAACGGGCGCGGGTGAACCAGGGTGATGGGCAGCGCCTTGATGGCGGCGGCGAGTGCCTGCGGGTCCTGAAAGGTCTCGGCAGCGGTGAGTTCGCGCAGCAGCGCGGCCTTGGCGCCGTCCAGCTTCAACTGGCGATGCAGGTGCTTGGCCATGGACTGCGAACCGCGCGGCCTGGCCAGGGCAGTGGCGATCTGTTCCTGCGAGCGATCGGGCAGCAGATCGAGCAGCACCTTGGCCGAGCCGTGCGCATTGATCCGCTCACGGATGTCAGCCGATAACGCATAAACCAGGCTGCCTTCGATACCCTTTGCGGTAAGCACGAACTCGCCCTTGCGCGGGGAGCCGCCGGGCAGTGCCAGGCTGACGGTCTTCAGCGGGGCGCCAGCGAACTTCTCGACAAGGAGTTCGCTCCAGCCTGCCACCTCGAAGCCGCAATTAGCCGGCTGTAGCGGCTCGATTGTCACGCCGCGCGCTTGCAGCAAAGGCACCCAGGCGCCATCGGAACCCAGCCGTGCCCAGCTGCCGCCGCCGAGGGCGAGCAGGGTCGCCGCCGGATTCAGCAGCGTTTCGCCATGGGGGCCGGCGATGCGCAACTGGCCTTTTTCGTTCCAACCCAGCCAGCGCTGGCGGGTATGGATCTGCACGCCGCTGTCGCGCAGGCGCTTGAGCCAGGCGCGTAGCAATGGCGCGGCCTTCATGTCGCTGGGAAACACGCGGCCGGAGCTGCCGACGAAGGTGTCGATGCCCAGGCCATGAATCCACTGGCGCAACCTGTCCGGCGCGAAGGCCTCCAGCAGCGGGCGCAACTGCTCGGTGCGCTGGCGATAGCGCCCGACGAACGCAGAAAAATCTTCGGCATGGGTGATGTTCATGCCGCCGACGCCGGCCAGCAGGAACTTGCGGCCGACCGAGGGCATGGCGTCATAGAGATCGACCGCGACGCCGGCCTGGCTCAGCACTTCGGCGGCCATCAGCCCGGCGGGGCCGCCACCAATGATGGCGATGCGAATAGCGGCAGGGTTCATGGCGGGGGCCGGGCAGTTGTGGGGCGGGCATTGTAGCGGCTGCGCCGGGATGGGTCATGAGTTGGGCGGCGTGGTCAGCGCAGCCCGTGTCGGTTCCACGCCTCGGCGGCGCTGAAATGCAGCTGCGCGTGACGGCGGGCGAGCAGGGCGCGGTCTTTGTCATAGCCGCCGCCGATCACGCCGACGACGGCAATATCGCGACCAAGACAGTGGTCGATCACGGCGCTGTCGCGCAGCGCCAACCCCTCATCGCTGAGGTTGAGCAAGCCCAGCGCATCGTCACGATGTACGTCCACGCCGGCGTCGTAGATGACCAGATCTGGCTGATACAGAGGCAGCAGGTAGTTCAGGGTGTCGTTCACCACCTTGAGGTATTCGTGATCGCCCATGCCCGGTGCCAGGCCGATGTCCCAGTCGCTTTGCGCCTTGCGTACGGGGAAGTTCTTCTCGCAATGCAGCGACACGGTCACCGCGTCCGGCACCTGTTCGAGAATGCGCGCGGTGCCGTCGCCTTGATGCACATCGCAATCGAAGATCAGCACGCGGCCGACGCGCCCGCTTTCCAGCAGTGACAGGGCGATGACCGCCAGATCGTTGAAGATGCAAAAACCCGAAGCATGGTCGCGGTGTGCGTGGTGGGTGCCGCCCGCCAGATGGCAGGCCAGACCGTGTTGCAGTGCGAGGTCGGCGGCCAGCAGCGAACCGCCCACGGCGCGCAGTGTTCGCTGCGCCAGTTGCGGGCTCCAGGGCAGGCCCAGGCGGCGCAGTTCCTCGCGGCTCATGCCGCCGCTGCAGTAGCGCTCGACATAGGCGCGTTCATGGGCCAACGCGAGGAGCTCGGCCGAACATATTTCGGGGCGCAAAATCGCCGAGTCCGTGGTCATACCGCTGTCGACCAGGTGATCGCGCAGCAGCCGGAACTTCTCCATCGGGAACCGATGCCCGGCCGGCAGCGGTGGGCTGTAATCGTCGTGGAACACCAGCGGCAAAGGCATTGTTGGGGCCTGGATCCATTTTTGCACTGCAAGGGGCCCGTCATGTCACCAGGCCTGTAACCGGCGGGAAGTATGCCGACTCTGCCGAAGCAGCCTCAAGGAGACACCATGCAAGAACGGATAGTGCTGGAAACATCGCGTCTGCACCTGCGCGCATGGCACGACGCCGATCTCGATCCGCTGGCCAGCATGTGTGCCGACCCCCAGGTGATGCGCTACCTGCCAGGGCTTCTTTCCCGCGACGAATGCGCGGCAATGATCGCGCGTTGCCGGTTGCATTTCGTGCGTCATGGTTTCGGCTTCTGGGCGCTGGAACGCAAGGATGACGGGCGCTTCATCGGGATAGTAGGGCTGCAATGGTGCAAGCGGGCGTTGCCGTTCTGCCCCGCGGTGGAGATCGCCTGGCGACTGGTGCAGGACCAGTGGGGGCAGGGGTTGGCCCATGAGGCGGCCAAGGCGGCGCTGGCCTGTGCCTTCGGGCAGCTGCAGTTGCCCGAAGTCGTCACTTTCACGGCGCAGCTCAACGAAGCTTCGCAGCACCTGGCGGAGTCGCTGGGCATGCAGCATGACCCGCAGGACGACTTCGAACACCCCGATCTTCCCGAAGGGCACCCGTTACGCCCGCATCGGCTGTATCGGTTGCGACGCACTGATTGGGGCGAATTCCGACGATAAACGGCGTTGCTGGAGCCTATCTTGTTAACACCGTAAAATTGCCGGCTTTGCCCGCTGAAGGAAATCCCATGACCGAGACACTCGATACCCTGGTGAGCCTGCTGTCGCTGGAGCGCATCGAGGAAAACCTGTTCCGTGGCAACAGCCAGGACCTGGGTTTTCCGCAACTGTTCGGCGGGCAGGTGATCGGCCAGGCATTGTCCGCGGCAAGCCAAACGGTGGCGGCAGAGCGGCACGTGCATTCCATGCACGGCTACTTCCTGCGTCCCGGTGATTCTCATCTGCCGGTAGTCTATGACGTTGACCGCGTTCGCGATGGCGGCAGTTTCTCCACCCGCCGTGTCAGTGCGATCCAGAAAGGGCAGACCATCTTCACCTGCAGCGCCTCCTTTCAAACCGATGAAACCGGCTTCGAGCACCAGTTGCCGATGCCTGATGTGGTGGGGCCTGAAAGTCTGCCCAGCGAATGGGAGCTGCTGGACAAGCTGGAAGCCTTCGTCCCGCAGCGGGTCGCGGAAAAGCTGCGCCGGGCCAAGCCCATCGAGATTCGACCGGTGACGCTGCAGGACCCGACCAACCCGCAGCCCACCGAGCCGATCCGCCACCTGTGGTTCCGCGCCGATGGCAAGCTGCCGGACAACCCGGCGCTGCATAAATACCTAATGGCCTACGCTTCTGATTTCAACTTCATCGGTACCGCGCTGCAGCCTCATGGCGTCAGTTCCTGGAGCAAGTTCATCCAGCTGGCGAGCCTCGATCACTCCCTCTGGTTCCACCGCGAAGTGCGCGCCGACGACTGGCTGTTGTATTCCATGGACAGCCCCTGGGCGGGCAATTCGCGTGGCTTCGCCCGCGGCAGCATCTTCAACCGCGCCGGCGAGCTGGTCGCCTCGGTGGCCCAGGAGGGCCTGATCCGTGTACGCGAGGACTGGAAGTGACACTGAGCGACGCGCGCCACTGGGTGTTCGACATGGACGGTACCCTGACCATCGCCGTGCACGATTTCCTGGCGATCAAGCGCGCGCTGGATATCCCGCCGGAAGACGACATTCTTCATCATCTTGCTGCGTTGCCGGCCGCTGAAGCGGCCAGCAAGCGTGCCTGGTTGATGGCGCACGAACGCGAGCTGGCCTACGCGGCGAAGCCCGCACCGGGCGCGCTCGAACTGTTACACGAACTGCGCGATCGCGGTTGCCACCTCGGTGTGCTGACGCGCAACGCTCATGAGTTGGCGCTGGTCACCCTGCAGGCGGTGGGTATGGGCGATTGCTTCGCCAGTGAAGACATCCTCGGCCGCGACGAAGCGCCGCCCAAGCCCGATCCGGGTGGCCTGCTGTATCTGGCGGACAAGTGGCAGGTGGCGCCGCAGGCACTGGTGATGGTCGGCGACTACCGCTTCGACCTGGCCTGCGCGAAAGCGGCCGGGGCCCGTGGAGTACTGGTCAACCTGCCAGAGAATCCCTGGCCGGAGTTGACCGATCTGCATGCCGTCGATTGCTGGCAGTTGCGGCGGATGCTGGTTGGGTAGAGCCGTGTACGGTGGATCGCGCTTGATCATCCACCTTTGGCGGTCCATCGGGGCCATCAGGTGGCGGCCGATGGGTGGATGTGAAAAGCGACATCCACCCTGCGAACTCGGTGCCACGCCGTATCCACGGTAAAAAAAAGGGGCAGCCTGATGGCTGCCCCTTCTGTTTCTCAGTAAATCGCCTGATACAGCTTGCGCCGGTAGGTGGTGACCAGCGGGTGGTCGTTGCCCAGCAGCTCGAATACCTGCAGCAGCGTCTTGTGTGGCAGGCCGTCGGCGTAGTTACGGTTGCGCACGAAAAGCTTGAGCAGGGCGTCCAGAGCGGTTTCGTACTGCTGGCGCGCCAAATGCTGGATAGCCAGCTGGTATACCGCCTCGTCATCCTCGGGATTCTGCGCCAGGCGGCTCTTGAGGTCGGCGGCTTCGGGCAGGTCGTTGGCCTGGCGCAGGAAGGTCAGCTGCGCGCGCGCGGCGGACAGGGCCTGTTTGTGTTCGTCACCTATGACCGCGTTGAGCACCGTCTCGGCTTCGGCCAGCTCGCCACGCTCGGCCAGGCAGCGTGCATACAGAATCAGCGCGGCGGCGTTCTCGTTATCGTCGGCGAGTACCTGCTTGAGCAGATTTTCGGCCTCGCTGATGCGACCTTCGGCGAACAGCGCCTGGGCGGCCTCCAGTTGGTCCGCCTCGGGCGCCGGCGGGAGCTGGACATGGGGTTCGAGCATGGTGCGAATGGCCGATTCAGGTTGCGCACCGGCAAAGCCATCCACCGGCTGGCCATCCTTGAACAGCACCACGGTGGGCAGGCTGCGCACGCCAAAGCGGGCCACCACGTCCTGCTCAATGTCGCAGTTGACCTTGGCCAGCAGCAATTCGCCCTGGTACTCCTCGGTAATCTTCGCCAGCAGCGGCATCAACGCCTTGCACGGCGCGCACCATTCGGCCCAGAAATCCACCAGTACCGGCTTGTGAAAAGAGTTTTCCAGCACCAGTTGCTCGAAGTTGGCGCTGGTGACGTCGAAGATGAAGGGGGTCTGGCTCATCAGGGTTCTCGAATGGGCGCTGTGAAGTGGTACATGTTATGTGGGGACGCGGGTTACGGGAAGCAAGCGCGAGCCCGCCAGCGCATCGACGGAATGTCCGGGCAAGGCGCGACATAGAGCGATAGAATTCACATCACCTTTTCTCGGTGCGGCGTTTGCAGTCGCGCAAAAGGAGTTACCGATGTCCGTTCTGTCCGATTTCCGGGCGCGCTATCTCGTGCGCTTCTGGTCACCCGTGCCCGCGCTCGTCGCGCTGGGTGTCGCTTCAGCCTACTACTTCGCGATCACCGGGACCTTCTGGGCCGTGACCGGCGAGTTCACCCGATGGGGTGGCCACGTGCTGGCCTGGTTCGGCCTCCAGCCGCAGGAGTGGAGCTATTTCAAACTGATCGGCCTGCAGGGTACGCCGCTGGATCGCATCGATGGGGTGATGATCATCGGCATGCTGCTCGGCGCGCTGTGCACGGCGCTCTGGGCCAACAACGTCAGCCTGCGCTGGCCCACCAGCAAGCGGCGCCTGGCGCAGGGGCTGATCGGCGGGATCATTGCCGGTTTCGGCGCCCGCCTGGCCATGGGCTGCAACCTGGCGGCATTTTTCACCGGTATTCCGATGTTCTCGCTGCATGCCTGGGCGTTCATGCTGGCCACCGTAGGCGGGGCTTGGGTCGGGGTAAAGATCTGCCTGCTGCCGGTGTTGCGCGTGCCGCTCAAGGTGGGGAGCCAGGCCAGTTCGCTGTTCGCCGATCCGCAGGCGCGCGAGCAGCGCAACCGCTTGCAGGTGCGCCTGGGTGTGGCCGTGGCGCTGATCGCCCTGGCATTCGCCGGCTGGCGTTTCGGTGTATCGATTGCCCTGGGCATGGCGGTGCTGTTCGGCGTGGTATTCGGTGGCCTGATCGAGCGCGCGCAAATCTGCTTCACCAGCGCCGCGCGTGATCTCTGGACCACAGGTCGTACTCAGGTCGCTTTCGGCATTTTGCTTGGCATGGCCGTGGCCTGCGTGGGCACTTTCGGCGCGATCATGCTCGGCGCCGATGCGAAGATTTTCTGGATGGGACCCAACGCCGTAATAGGCGGCCTGCTGTTCGGGATCGGCATCGTCCTCGCTGGCGGCTGCGAGACCGGCTGGATGTACCGGGCGATGGAAGGACAGGTGCATTTCTGGGTGGTTGGCATCGGCAACGTGATCGGTGGCACGCTGGTCGCTGTTTACTGGGACGAACTGGGCACCGCGCTGGCGCTGCCCTATCCGAAGATCGATCTGCTGGAAAGCATGGGGCCGGGTGCCGGTCTGCTGGCCAGCTTCGCCGGCCTGGCTTTGGCCATGTTGCTGGTGCACCTCAATGCCCGTCGTTTCCAACCCAACAGGAGTGCTGCCCATGAGCCAGCCCAAACCGAATCTATCGCTTGATCTGCGGGGCGAACATTGTCCCTACAACGCCATCGCCACGCTGGAAACTCTGGAAACCATGCTGCCGGGGCAGCTGCTGGAAGTGGTGACCGACTGTTCGCAATCGGTACAGGGCATTCCCGAGGACGCCAAGCTCAAGGGGTACAACTGCCTGGCCGTGGAGCAGCACGGCCCACTGTTTCGCTTTCTGATCCAAGTGCCGGCCTGACGTCATGGGGCGCTCCTGTTTCGCTGCATTTTCGGCGATCCGGGAGCAGGCCCATTCGGTGCCTATGTTGCGCTCCTAGGGCACCCGCAGCGGCCAGCTGCCCAGTTCGTCATAGCGCACACCGTCCAAGGTGTTCTGCGACTGATACAGCACGAAGCGCTCGACCTGCCAACTGAACGAAGCCGCTGGGCCTTGCACCTTCGCGTCCGCCTGGCGTGTCAGCGTCATGTGCGGCAGAAACGGACGGCTGTCGAGCACCAGGCCCGCCGCGCCCAGTCGCTCCACAAGGCTGGTGGCAAGTCGCATCAGCGCCGCTGGAGGTGTTTGCGGCTGCAGGCAGACGAAGCCCTTGCCCAGCGTGATCAACCGGTCGAGCACCAGCTCGAAGCCCTGGCAATTGATACCGTCCGCCAGCTGCCGGACCGCTTGCAGGTGTTCGCCAGGCTGCGCGCCAAGAAAGGCCAGGGTTAGATGCAGATTGGCCGCTGGAACGGGACGGCCGCCAAACGACTGCTGGTCTCGCCAATCGCAGATGGCAGCCGCATGCCTGGGCGGGCAGGGCAGGGCGAAGAACAGGCGCAGGGTGTTTTCAATTGCCATTTTCATTCATCTCCCGACCTTGAGAGTGGTGCGGTGAGGGCTCTGCCTGCGGGAGGTCCGCCCTCGGCGTGAAGCTTAGGCTTTTTTCCAGCGGCTCCTGGGTTGGAGAGGGGCCTCTCCACCATTAAGCTCGCCGCGCGTGGTACAGGCTGACTCGGCGGAACTCCGCTGGCTCGGCCAAATCCGGCCAGGTGCAGGCGTCCAGGATGGCGAGGCGCTGGTAAAGGGGATGCTGGAAGTCGCGTACCCGCGAGTCGGCCACCAGCACCTCGTGGCCGCGGCTGAGGAACTGGTCCAGCAGTGGCAGGTTGGCGCGGTCGTAAAGCACGTCGGCGACGATGATCAGGTCAAAGCGGTCGGCTTCAGCGAAGAAATCCTCCGAGTAGCCCAGCACCACCTCATTGAGCGCAGCATTGGCCCGGCAGGCCTGCAGTGCCAACGGATCGAGATCGCAGGCCACCACTTCGACCGCGCCAGCCTTGGCCGCCGCGATAGCCGCCACGCCGGAACCAGCGCCGAAATCCAGTACCCGTTTGCCGCGAACCCAGTCGGGATGCTCGGCCAGCCAGCGGGCCAGCACCAGTCCGCTGGCCCAGCAGAAGCTCCAGTAGGGCGGCTCGTCCAGAATTCGACGGGTCTCCTCGGGACTGAAGGCCCGATCCATGTTGGCCGGGTCGATCAACCACAGCCTGACATCGGTTCCCGGCAGGGTTTCGATGCCCAGGCGCGCGCCGCCCAGCAAGCCGCCTAGCGCGCCTTCCAGGGCGACGGGCGCATTCATGGAGCCGGCACCAGCTGCATCACGCCGACGGTCTGGCTCGCGGAGGTGCGTATCTGCCGGGGCAGCATGAGCATGATCAGCTGACCCTCCAGCGTCACCCGCCCGCGTAGCTCCACGCGCTGATTTTTGGGGAAACTGTCGGGGTTGAACTGCAGAACAAAAGGCAGGGTGCCTCCCGTCCCGTTCAGCACCACATTGCTCAATAGGCGATCCGGCTGGCCGTCACGGTCGATCTCCAGCAACGCCAGCTCCACTTCGCTACCGGCAGGAACGCCGGCCAGCGCCCCGGTCAGTTGGTTGAGCGATTTGGACTGAGGGGCTTGGCTCGGCTCCATGGGTGGAGCATCAACTTCGGGCACCTTGGAAGGCTGGCTCGAACAGGCGGCGAGCAAGGCGATGAGGACAAATGAAACTACTGAACGTAATGGCATGGGCGGCTCCTCAGGATAGGTGAGCGGTCGCCTGTATAGCAGCAAGCCCCCCAGCTTGTCTTGCCGGTCGGATGCGCTACCATGGCCACCTTCATACGTTCTGACCACCCCAACCCATGCATTGTCCCTTCTGCGTTGCACATGACACCAAAGTCATCGACTCGCGTCTGGTCGCCGAGGGCGATCAGGTCCGTCGTCGCCGCGAATGCCTGGCCTGCGGCGAGCGTTTCACCACCTTCGAAACCGCTGAACTGGTGATGCCCCGGCTGATCAAGCAGGACGGCAGCCGTCAGCCCTTCGACGAAGACAAACTGCGTGCCGGCATGCAGCGCGCGCTGGAAAAGCGCCCGGTCAGCGTCGAGCGCCTGGAAGCGGCCATTGCACATATCAAGCATCAGCTGCGTGCCACCGGAGAGCGGGAAATCAAATCGCTGGTGGTCGGCGAACTGGTGATGGCTGAGCTGCAGAAGCTGGACGAAATTGCCTACATCCGCTTTGCTTCGGTCTATCGCCGCTTCCAGGATCTGAACGAGTTCCGCGAGGAAATCGAACGCCTGTCCCGCGAACCCTCGAAGCACCAATGACCAGTTCCGATCACGCCTGGATGGCCCGTGCGCTGCAGCTGGCGCGCCAGGGGCTGTACTCCACTCACCCGAACCCCCGGGTTGGCTGCGTTATCGTGCGCGGCGGCCAGTTGCTGGGCGAGGGTTGGCATGTACGCGCTGGCGAGCCGCACGCCGAGGTTCATGCGCTGCGTCAGGCTGGCGAACGGGCCCGCGGTGCAACGGCCTACGTGACGCTCGAGCCGTGTAGTCATCACGGCCGCACGCCGCCGTGTGCCGAGGCGCTGGTGCAGGCCGGAGTGGCGCGAGTCGTTGCGGCCATGCAAGACCCCAATCCGCTGGTGGCCGGTCGTGGGCTGGCGCTGTTGCGCAGCCAGGGTATTGAAGTGGCCAGCGGCGTGCTGGAGGCCGAGGCGCGGGAATTGAATGCAGGCTTCGTCAAGCGCATGGAAACCGGCCGGCCCTTTTTGCGCGCGAAGCTGGCCATGAGCCTGGATGGGCGCACGGCGATGGCCAGTGGTGAGAGCCAGTGGATCACCGGCCCTGCAGCGCGCGCTGAGGTGCAGCGCTTGCGCGCGCGTTCCAGCGTGGTGCTCACCGGTGCAGATACGGTATTGATGGACGGCGCGCGGCTCACTGTACGGGCTGCAGAGCTGGGCCTGGAGCCGGAGCAGGCCGAGTTGGCACTCCGGCGTCCACCGTTGCGCGTGCTGATAGATGGTCGCCAGCGGGTGCCGCTGGATGCGCCGTTTTTCCAGGCTGGTCCGGCATTGGTGGTTTCCGCCTCCGAGGCGCGGGCGGCGGATTACCGAGAGGCCGGCCATGAATTGCTGGTGCTGGCCACTGCCGAAGGGCGTGTCGATCTGCCGGCGCTACTCTCGGCGCTGGCGGAGCGCGGCGCCAACGAGGTGCTGCTCGAGGCCGGTCCGCGGCTGGCCGGAGCGTTCGCCGCGCAGGGGTTGATCGATGAGTACCAGCTTTTCGTCGCGGCGAAATTCCTCGGCTCGGCCGCACGACCGCTGCTCGACCTGCCGCTGGAGCGCATGAATGAGGCACCTGAGCTGAAGATCGTCGATATCCGTGCGGTAGGGGACGACTGGAAGATCATCGCCGTGCCTGTTAGCTGAGCCAAATCCTCGCAGATGCTGGGCCTCATCTTTCAATAGACCCAACCTCTAGTCGCCATAGTGCTTGCTAAACCGCACGCGCGCTGCATCTTGCGCCTGTTTGTGGTAAAAACTGCGCCGGGCCGGAAACGGCCCACGTTCTCAGGGCGGGGTGCGATTCCCCACCGGCGGTGATGGCTTGAGCCTAGCCCGCGAGCGCTTGCCAGTGACGCTGGCAAGGTCAGCAGACCCGGTGTGATTCCGGGGCCGACGGTAAGCAGGTCTTCATGGCGTGTAAGTCCGGATGAGAGAGAGCGGGATTTCCAGCGGGCGCCTTCCGTGCGCGCGCTTCATCCCTTTCGATCTGCAGCGCCCTGTTTTTTCTCAAAACAGGAGTTCGTCATATGCATCGTTTCTTAAGCCTTCCGTGGGAGGCCGCATGTTCACTGGAATAATCGAAGCCATCGGCACTATCCGCGCCCTCACGCCAAAAGGCGGCGACGTGCGGGTGCTTGTCGATACCGGCAAGTTGGACCTGGCCGACGTCAAGCTCGGCGACAGCATTGCCGTGAACGGGATTTGCCTGACGGCGGTAGAGCTGCCGGGAAACGGTTTCTGGGCTGATGTCAGTCGCGAGACCCTGGCCCGCACTGCCTTCATCGATCTCAAGGCCGGCAGCAGGGTCAACCTGGAAAAAGCCCTCACTCCCACCAGCCGCCTCGGCGGGCATTTGGTCAGCGGGCACGTGGATGGCGTAGGTGAAATCATCTCCCGCGAAGAAAACGCCCGCGCCGTGCAGTTCCGCATTCGCGCGCCGCGCGAGCTGGCCAGGTACATCGCATTCAAGGGGTCGATCACCGTCGATGGCACCAGCCTCACGGTGAACGCCGTCAATGGCGCTGAATTCGAGCTGACCATCGTGCCGCACACCTTGGCCGAAACCATCATGGCCGACTACCGCCCCGGGCGGCAGGTGAACCTGGAGGTGGATCTGCTGGCGCGTTATCTCGAGCGTCTTCTGCAGGGCGACAAGGCCGCCGAGCCGACATCCAGCGGTATCAGCGAAGGTTTTCTGGCCGAACACGGCTTCCTGAAGAATTAAGGAAAAGGCGACGATGGCACTCAATACCGTAGACGAACTGCTCGAAGACATCCGCGCCGGCAAGATGGTCATCCTGATGGATGACGAGGATCGCGAGAACGAGGGCGACCTGATCATGGCGGCCGAATGCTGCCAGCCCGAGCACATCAACTTCATGGCGCGCTTTGCCCGTGGCCTGATCTGCATGCCAATGAGCAAGGAGCGCTGCGAGCGCCTGCAATTGCCGCTTATGGCACCGCGCAACGGTTCCGGTTTTGGCACCAAGTTCACTGTCTCTATCGAAGCCGCCGAGGGCGTGACCACTGGCATTTCCGCCGCAGACCGCGCGCGCACCGTGCAGGCCGCTGCCGCTAAAAACGCCAAGGCCGAAGACATCGTCAGCCCCGGCCACATCTTTCCGCTGATGGCCCAGCCTGGCGGTGTGCTGGCCCGTGCCGGCCACACCGAGGCGGCCTGCGACCTCGCGCGCATGGCCGGTTTCGATGCCAGCGGTGTGATCTGCGAGATCATGAACGACGACGGCACCATGGCGCGCCGCCCGGAGCTGGAAGCCTTCGCCGAACAGCATGGCATCAAGATCGGCACCATCGCGGACCTGATCCACTACCGGATGATTCACGAGCGCACCATCGAGCGGGTTTCCGAGCAGCCGCTGGATACCGAGCTGGGGCAGTTCAATCTGGTGACCTACCGCGATGAGGTCGAGGACACCGTGCACATGGCGCTGACCATGGGCGAAATCGGCCCCGACCTGCCCACGCTGGTGCGTGTGCATAACATGGAGCCGTTGCGCGACCTGCTGCTGGTCAACGTTCCCGGTCGCTGGAGCCTGCGTGCGGCAATGAGCGAGGTGGCCAAGGCAGGCAGCGGCGTGGTGCTGCTGCTGGGCAATCCGCTTACCGGCCCACAGTTGCTGACGCAGCTCAATCGCCAGGTGCCGCCGACGCCTGCGATCTACAGCACCGTGGGCGCGGGTTCGCAGATCCTGCGTGACCTCGGGGTGCGCAAGATGCGCCTGATGAGTTCGCCGATGAAGTTCAACGCGATATCCGGGTTTGACCTGGAAGTTGTAGAATACCTGCCCGCTGAGTAAGACTGCCGCGCTACTGCGCGGCTCCAGGGCCACCGATTTTTTGCCCACGCTCTTTAACGCTTATACGAGACCTGTTTCATGACCCTGAAGACCATCGAAGGTACCTTCATCGCCCCGCAAGGGAAATTCGCCCTGGTAGTTGGCCGCTTCAACAGCTTTGTTGTCGAGAGCCTGGTTAGCGGCGCCGTTGATGCACTGGTACGCCACGGTGTGAAAGAGGACGACATCACCCTCATCCGTGCGCCGGGTGCCTTCGAAATTCCGCTGGTTGCACAGAAGGTTGCCCAGCAGGGCGAGTACGACGCCATCATCGCCCTGGGCGCGGTCATTCGTGGCGGCACTCCGCACTTCGAGTACGTCGCTGGCGAATGCACCAAGGGCCTGGCTCAGGTCTCCATGGAATTCGGCGTGCCGGTAGCTTTCGGCGTACTGACCGTAGATTCCATCGAACAGGCCATCGAGCGTTCCGGCACCAAGGCCGGCAACAAGGGTGCTGAAGCAGCACTTTCCGCTCTTGAAATGGTAAGCCTGCTGGCGCAGCTGGAGGCCAAGTGAGCCTTAATCGCGACGATAGCCAGGAACCCCAGCCAAAGGCCAAGGGTAAGATCGCTACGCGCCGTGTAGCGCGCAGCCTGGCGATGCAGGCCCTGTATCAGTGGCATATGGCGGGCCAGAGCCTGAACGAAATCGAGGCGCAATTTCGCGTCGACAATGATTTCTCCGGGGTCGATGGCAATTACTTCCACGAGCTGCTGGTCGGCGTCGCTCGCGCCAAGCCTGAAGTCGATGGTGCCATCGTGCCCCATCTCGACCGTCCGCTGGAGGAGCTCGATCCGGTCGAACTGGCGATTCTGCGCCTGTCCACCTACGAGCTGATGCAGCGTATCGACGTGCCCTATCGTGTTGTGATCAACGAAGGCATCGAGCTGGCCAAGGTGTTCGGCGCCACTGACGGACACAAGTTCGTCAACGGCGTGCTGGACAAGCTGGCCCCCAGCCTGCGCAGCGCCGAAGTCAGCGCCCACAAGCGCTGATTCGACCCTGATGGGCGAGTTCGAGCTGATCCGTCACTACTTCGCCGCCGCCGCTTGCGCCAGGGTTGGCGGCGATGTGATGTTGGGCATCGGCGATGATTGTGCCTTGCTCGCCATTCCCGCTGGCGAGCAGTTGGCCATCTCCACCGACACGCTCGTGGCCGGTGTGCATTTCCCCGACCCTTGCGATCCTTGCCTGCTTGGCCAGCGTGCGCTGGCGGTGGCCACCAGCGATCTGGCAGCCATGGGCGCGGCGCCTGTCGGCTTTACCCTTGCCTTGTCTATGCCTACGGCCGAGCCCGGCTGGTTGGAAGCCTTCGCCCGTGGACTGGATGCGATGGCAGCCAACTGCGCAATGCGCCTCATCGGTGGCGACACCACACGTGGCCCGCTGAGCATCACCGTGACCGTATTCGGCCGCGTGCCTGCCGGACAGGCGTTGTTGCGCAGCGGTGCCCGAGCGGGTGATCTGCTCTGCGTCGGCGGAACGCTCGGGGCTGCGGCCGGCGCGTTACCGCTGGTGCTGGATGAGCGCGAAAGCGCGAGCAACAGCGCTGACGCCCAAGTGCTGCTGGATCGCTACTGGTCGCCACAGCCGCAACTGACTCTGGGGCAGGCGTTGCGGGGCAAGGCTACGGCGGCGCTGGATATTTCCGATGGATTGCTGGCCGACTGCGGACATATCGCCGCGGCATCCTCCGTGCAGCTTTGCATCGAGCAGCAGCGCGTGCCGCTGTCCGACGCCCTGGTGCGTTGGGCAGGTCAGGATCGGGCGTTGCAATGCGGCCTGTCCGGCGGCGACGACTATGTACTGGTCTTCACCCTGCCGGCTGGGGAACTGCAAGGCCTGCTGGCCGCAGGTTGGCCGATTCGGGTGATTGGCCACGTCGAGGCCGGCGAGGGCGTGCGGCTCGCGGATGCGGGCGGCAATGCCGTCGCTGTCGGCCTCCATGGTTACAATCATTTCAACGCCTGAGCAGCCATATGCCGCTCGGCAATCCCAGAAAGGACAGCCATTTGACTGATTCGCTGCAGCCCTCCACCGCGCCGATGCCGTTGTCGGTGTGGGGCAATCCCTGGCACAACCTTGCGTTCGGTTTCGGCTCCGGCACCTTGCCGAAAGCGCCCGGTACCTGGGGTTCGCTGCTGGCGCTGGCCTTCGTGCCGCTGTGGCAGACCCTGCCAGGTTGGGCCTACGGGCTGGTGATCGTTGCGAGCATGCTGTTCGGCATCTGGCTGTGCGGCAAGGTCGCGCAGGATCTGGGCGTGCATGACCATGAGGGCATCGTCTGGGATGAGTTCGCCGGCATCTGGATCACCTTCTGGCTGGTGCCCGCCGGCTGGCAATGGCTGCTGCTGGGCTTTGTCGTGTTCCGTGTGCTGGATATCCTCAAGCCCTGGCCGCTGAGCTGGATCGATCGCAACGTGACGGGCGGCCTGGGGATCATGCTCGACGACATCCTCGCCGGCTTCGCCGCCTGTGCGGTGGTGCATCTGGCCGTCATGCTGATTGGCTGATTGGCTGATTGGCTGATTGGCTGATTGCGCTGTGCGGCTGATCGCTGAAACAAGCATGCGGCTCATGGAAGAATGCCGCTCCGCCCGTGCCTCATGGAAGTCCGCCCGATGCGCATCCTCGTCCTGCTGATCGCCGCTGTTTCGTTGCTCTCTTTCATGAACGTGCATGCCACGCCACGGGTGCAGGTGGTCGGCCTGTTCCCCGGTGCGGCGGTGCTCAATGTGGGCGGCGAACGCAAGCTGGTGCGGGTTGGGCAAATGGGGCCGGGCGGCGTTGAGGTGATCAGTGTCGACTCCAGTGGCGCGGTACTGCGCGTCGAGGACGTGGAGAGACGCTATGGGCTCACCCGCGAATTGAGCGCGGGCTTTGCCGAACCCGAGCGCAAGCAGCTGAGCATCGCCAAAGGGCGGGGCGGTCACTACTGGGTGGCCGGTTCCATCAACGGTCAGTCAGTACAGTTTCTGGTGGATACCGGCGCGACCTCGGTGGCAATCAATGAAATCCAGGCGCGGCGCTTAGGGATCGACTATCGCGTCAACGGCAAGCCCATCGTGGTCGGTACCGCCAGCGGCTCGGCCAAGGCCTGGCAAGTGCATCTGAGCAGCGTCAAGGTCGGAGCGATCGACGTGGTCGGGGTCGAGGCCGTGGTAGTGGAGGGAAGTTCGCCTACCGAGGCGCTGCTGGGGATGAGTTTTCTCGGGCGGGTCAGCTGGCGGGAAGACCAGGGCGTGCTGAAGCTCCAGTCGAAGATCTGAAGCGAGGCACCGCTGATTTCGGTCCACGCTTACTGCTTGAGCTCCAGTTCGCGACGGCGTTCTGCTGATACAATGTCCGCTTTTCCGCCTTCTGGAGTTTCTCCGGTGTCTGTCGTGTTCGTTGCCGCCTCTCAACTGCCGACGCCGTTCGGCGTGTTCACCATGCATGGCTTTCTCGATCAGGAAACGGGCAAGGAACATGTGGTTCTGACCATGGGCGATGTCGCCGACGGCAAGCCCGTGCTGGGTCGTTTGCACTCCGAGTGTCTCACCGGCGATGCGCTGTTCAGCCTGCGCTGCGATTGCGGCTTCCAGTTGGAAGCGGCGTTGCGCGCCATTTCCGAAGAGGGGCGTGGTGCGCTCCTGTATCTGCGCCAGGAAGGCCGTGGCATCGGCTTGCTGAACAAGATTCGCGCCTATGCGCTGCAGGATCAAGGCGCTGATACCGTCGAAGCCAACGAGCGCCTGGGGTTTGCGCCAGACATGCGCGATTACGCGATCTGCCTGCCGATGCTAGACCATTTGGGCATATCCGAGATCAAGCTGATGACCAACAATCCGCGCAAGGTCAAGGCGCTACAGGGCTTCGGTATCCGTGTCGCCGAGCGCCGGCCGTTGCAGATCGCGCACAACCCGTACAACCGCAAATACCTCGCCACCAAGGCTGGAAAATTGGGACATATGCTGGGTGAAATCCATCAAGGCGAAGCAAAACAATCATGACGCGTGACGACGAAAGGACTCGGCTGAACCGACTCTGGTGGTTTTGGCTGGCATTGTGCCTGCTGCCCTGGCTGTTATTCGGGCCGCTCAAGGTGAATCTCGGGCTGCCGCCCATCGCGATATTCGTCACTGGGCTGTTGGCGCTTTTTCCAAGCCTTAAGGCCTTTTCGGTATTCAAGCGTGCGCTGTTTGCCCTGCAAGAGCGTGACGCGGCAGGGGAGCGCGAGCGCTGGGCCGCTCTGCAGCGAGCTCAGGTGATGGGCCTTTACTGGGCCAGCCTGCCAGCTTGGCTGGCGGCGCTGGGCGCACTGTCTGGGTTGGGCGGCGTCGCCTGCCTGTTGCTTGTCTGCGGCAGCCTGATGACTGTCATCCTGTACCGCATTCCGCGGCAGGTGCTCTGAGCTTTCAGAGCCTGCCGTAGCTCTTGCTGACGAAGGGCACTTCACGGATGCCGCGGCGCTGGTTGATCACCAGTGTCAGCACGAAGAAGAAATTCACCATAATGTTGCACAGGCGCGGCAGGACCGGTGGCACTTCGATGCCTTCCTGATCCACCCGCACCATCGCCCGGATGGCTTTTTTCGCGCAGGAGCGGGCGTGATGAAGCTGCGCTACCGGCGCGCTGCCACGCGGCAGGACAAATCCCTGCAAGCGCTCGCTCACCTCGGCCTGATAATGGCTCAGCCGGCCGTGCAGCCAGTCCAGGTCGACTTCCTCCACGGCCAGGCGCCCGCGTATCGAGCCGTTGACGTGAAAAGCCAGCGGCTGCAGCCGTTCCAGATCGGCGCGCAGGTCGTCAAAAGGCGTCAGGTCGATGATCTCGCCGATATGTCCGCACAGCTCATCGGTCAGAACCTCGAAATCGCACAGCAGCGAAGCGTCCTGAATGAAGGGGTAGCAGATCTCGTTCCGGTTCCTGCTGAGTTTCAGCGTCATGGGTTCACCTGGGTTGGATGATGGGCGGCCACACGCGGAAATCCACGTGGACCTCGACGTTGAATACTTCGGTGAGATGTTCCGGTGTCAGTACCTGTTGCGGTGTGCCCGTTCGATAGAGGCGACCCTGGTGCATGAGGCATAGCCGATCGCAATAACGGGCGGCCAGGGCCAGATCGTGGATCGACACCAGCACGCCGCGACCTTCGCCGGCGTAGGTTTTGAGCAGGTCCAGAATATGCCGTTGGTAGTACAAGTCGAGGCTGGCGATGGGCTCGTCGGCAATCAGCACGCGCGGTTCGCCGGCCAACACGCGGGCCAGCCAGACGCGCGTCTGTTCGCCGCCGGACAGTTGGTCGATGCGCCGCTCGCGCCACTGCCAAACTCCGGCTTGATGCATGGCATGGTGAATCTTGTCGGCATCCTCGTCACCCCAGGGAAGGCGGCCGAGCGTGACGATGTTTTCCACGCTCA
>Ga0233386_1000173_pt1 | contig 20403 bp, 23 predicted proteins | sample ElkDunMinimDraft_17_FD_191544 | JGI IMG/M metagenome (GOLD analysis project Ga0233386, IMG submission 191544) | Fecal eukaryotic communites from dung pellets of Tule Elk in California, USA - Elk Dung G4 | ecosystem: Host-associated > Mammals > Digestive system > Large intestine > Fecal | place...
TCCGACAAAATATCGTTTGCCAGTCTGCTTATACGTTAATACAAGCGCTTTTGTAATCATGTCAAATAGCGATTGATTCGCTAATTTTAAATACGGAATAACATAGCCCGTATCTGCGATTTGTCCGACAGCTATACCGAAATCGTTCGCGAGTATGCGGATAATGTCCGATGCTTTTTTATTCGTAAAGATTCGCGTGTCTTGCGATTTAGCGAGATAGATATTTGCGTCGTACGTAGTTAACGTCATATCTCCACTAGATGTTAAATCTAACGCAAATACAACGCCTGTGTATCGTAATTTATCCTCGTAGTAAAACGCGATTGACGAACCTAGTTCTACGTTTAAAGTCGGAGTACGTCCGTCAGTAGTTGCGATAATATCTACGTCTAGCTGACGATTAAATTTCTGACTATGACCGCTCAATTTAACGCCTTTTACTAATTCGGAAATGTCTAATTTTCCGTCTAATACGATTTTTAACGTCATGGTAGCCTCAACACCATTCCCGTACGCAAGATACGCGACTTACCGATTACGTCTTTATTTGCTTCGTAAATATCGTTCTGACGCGCTCCATCTCCGTAGTATTTTTTAGCGACAGACCAAAGCGTATCCGAAAATACTGCCGTATGTGTTTTTGGACGCGATGGCGCATTAATAGACGCTACAACAGCCACTGGCACAGGTGCTTTACCGTCTGTAACGATTTGCTTCGCTTTAGTCGGACGATACTCAACGAGTGTTAGTGTATAATATACGTCACCTACTGCGCCCGCTCGTTCCGGCTCTAGCGTAAACTCCTCGACAAATACCGGAATACTAATCGGTGTACCTCCGATAATTAGTCGGACGTTAAGGCGGGTATCACGCCAATATTCGATTTGTTCGACCCATTCCCACGGACTTAAAAAGCCGTCATACTCGCAATAAGACGGATTGTAGTCTCGTGGGAAAAATGACGAGAAGGAAACACGTTTTAAATTGCGCTCACCGACGACTGCAACTTCTCCTAAACTTGCGATAGTTACCGTATTAATTCCATACGGAGACTCATACGAAATGGATTCGGGATTAACTGGCAATTGTAAATATGCGTTTTTATTATCTTTAAGCCAAAACTCTACCGTACTTTTCACCGTTTAACCACCGTCCCTTTCGATTAAGTCTGCTAATTTATGCGCTATCTTTTCGATGTCAGCTTCTTCACGTACTGTAAATTGATTTCCGCTAATCGTTACTCCTCCGCCGAAGCCTCCGTTACCTTGCGAATACTCCTTGTTTTCTTGTGCCGTTAATAAGCGTTCGTTCTTATGTGCTCGAATCATATACCCGTCATACGGTACGTTATCCAGTCCGTGATAGTGAGACTTTCCGCTATCTCCGCCTGCTCCGACAACATTACCGACGAACGAAACTGTCGTATTAATACCGTTTTTAATCCAATCCGGTAACGAGATACTCGATATAAAATCCGCAAATTCTCCGAGCTTACTCTTAGCAGTATCGGCAAATCCGCTCAACTTCTCGAACCAACCGGCTACGATTGACAACGCATCAGAAAACGCATCAAATGCATTTTTAAGTCCGCCGAGAATAAAATCGACTAATGGCGCTAGAATCGTATCCCAAAGCCACTTAACGATTGCTCCGAATACCTGGAACATTCCGCCTAGAATCGTTAATATCGGACTAGCAATCGCCCATAACGTTGTGAACAATTGCATTAAGAACGATAATGCTGGCGCGATTATATTATTAAATACGATGACCGCTATACCGCCTAAAACTTGCAAGAACGAGCCTAATAATCCTAGTATCGGACCGATAATCTCCCAAGCGCTAGTAAAAATATCGGAGATAACTTGCCACCCTTGTGATAACGCGCCCTTTACGATTTCGAATCCGCTTTTCAACTCGGAGAACTTCGTTTTGACCGTGTTAATGATTCCGATTATTTTTTCAAACGTGCCCGAACCGAATAGTCTATCGACTAAACCTTCTGCTCCGCCGTTCTGAAACGCTTCATATAGCGCCTTAGCTTTACCGATTAATCCGTCTATAAAGCTTCGGAAACCTTTGTTATTATCGTATAGCGCTTTAAATCCGACTACTAACGCAGCTACACCGGCTCCAATCAACGCTATTGGATTCGCTAGTAACGATATCGCTCCGATTGCTATAAATACGGCTGTTGCTGCGGTTAATGCTCCGACGATATAAGCGACTGGCTCACGCCATTTCCAAAGCCACTTTCCGATGTCTATCGCTTTATCGACGATTGTTCCGAGTGTGTCTCCGAGTTTTTTCGCCATACTGTCCATATCGGTATTATCAAATATTCCTACGATTTTACCGAGTGAATCACCGAGCTTTGAGTTTCCGCTTTCTCCGATTGTCCGCATGAATTTTTGCGCTCGTTCTTGTATTTGCGCCCAATATCCGAGTGTTGTTTCACCCATCGAATTAACCGTAGCTTGCGTGATTCCCATTCCGTCGAGTAACTTACTAATCTCCGCTATCTGTTGCGGTATTGCTAACTTCTTAATGCGATTTAACTCCGTCTTATTAAGACCAAATCGCTCAACCATCGATAAGCTATCGCCTTGCCACATTTCCTTTAATGCGAACGCTGCTCCGTCTGTACCTTGCGTCGGGTCGAGTACCATTAATCGCTCAATTATGCCCCAAGCGTCGCCAAGATCGTTAACGTTCTTAGTCATTGCGACTAAACCTTTCGAGGATGACAGCATATCTCCGCTACTTAATAACGGACTATCAATCGCCATTTTATCGACCATTGCGAGATAAGCGCTAGATGCTTCTTTATCGTTAAATATCGCATTTACCGCTACTTCGGACTGTTCGTATTTAGCTGCAGCACCAATCGTAGCATTAAACGCAGCTGCCGCTCCTTGCGCTCCGACATATGCTCCGACAATTCCAAATAGTGCCGTCTGCATACCGCGTAGCGATGCGCTCACTCCGTTTGCTCCGACATGTACACCGCTTAACGACGTAGCAAAACGGCCGTTAGCGCTAGATGCTCGATTAGATTCAGCAACAAATCGCCCCATTGCGTCACGTAGCCGTCCATTTGCGTCTCTGTACGTATTTGTCGCATTAGTCGCCTGTTGCGTTGTTTTAGTTAATTTCGAAGTCTGTTGCATGATACGTTTTAACTGCGCTGTTCCGGCATCTCTCACTCGAAATACTGCGGATAAATTAATCGCCATTAACGTTTTCCTCCTTTCTGACGTTGTTGCCTACGTTCGTCCTCCTTGCGCTGTTCCTCTTCTAGTTCAATCGCAATCTCCTCGGACGCATACAGAAAGACCTTTTGCGAGCGTTCTAGCGTATAAACATCGTGAGGCATAACGTTATGTACTTGCCATATACGATGTAGTAGCGCCGCCTCACCGCCCGCTTTAATTAGTTTTTTGCGTCCTCAATCTCCTCGTCTAAATCGCCAAAGCCCGATAACTCTAAAATCGCTTGTTGTAGCGTAGCAATCTCACCGGCTAATAACGCCTTTTGAACGCACTCGCCCGCATCTGTAGCGCCTACATGCTTTAGTAATTCAGCGTTTGTAAAGTCCGGCTCAATCGTTCCTTTAGCGACTAATAAACGAGATACTTCCGCCTCATTAACTTGTTGCTCCGTCTTTTTACCGTTTCGAACAGGACGAGTAGCTTGCGCTCTAATGCCGTCAATATCTGCGCCTGTTAGCGCCTTAATCGTAAAGTCCGTACCTAATCGTTTAATAGCGACTGTTTCCGTAATCTCCGTCGCTGGTTTTGCGCCTAGCAACGCTTGTAATGCGTTTGACATATATAAAACCTCCGTGAGTTTATTTTCGAATTTAAATACGCAAAGAGCCGTAGCCCTCTGCGTTGATATTGCGTTAATTAAATCGTGATAATTTCGAAGCCTTCGAACACGAACTGTAATTCCTGTTCAACCGGCGTTCCATGCTCGAATGATACGATAGGAATGTTCGTGAATTGTACGCCTTTTAGACGGTACTTTTCGCGAGCCATTTGCGGATTCTCAGGGTCCTCTAGTGCTACGATTAACTCCGTAAAGTACGCGCCTTGTGAATCATCGGAAATCTGATGAATACGACTTACGAAGCTGTTCGACATGTGATACGTTTTCATAGTTCCGCTGTATGATACGCTCATAGCTTTTTGTCCGACTGAACGCGTCCCACTGCGTTTAACTTCCTCGTAAGCAACCTCGCCACTCGCCTCAATGCCGTAAATATTCGACTGCCATTCGCCATTTTCGTAGACCTTACCGTAGCTACCGCTAATTACTCTCTGTGATTGCATTGTCATATGTTCGCTACCTCCTGCGTTAAATTTGCGTTAAAAAGACGACCACTAACTACGTAGTAATCGTCATAAAGATACGTTCCATGCTGTCTACTTCCGTATAAGCAACCGCTAAGAATACTTTGTCGCCTTCGGATTTGAAGCGTGGGTCTAAAATAACTTCCGGGTCAAGTAGAACGCGCTCAATCTCTAACGTCTCTAAATACGCCTTAACCGCCGAAATTAACGCAGCTTGACCGTTCGGCTCGTTGTCCACTTTACCGATGTAGTTATCGCGTGCTGCCGCTGGAATATCCATAGCTACCGCTTGCTTACCTCGAACAATACGGATTTTACCTCGTTCTTGCTCGTTGCTATTCGTTGTTACGCCTTGCTCGATACGCACTCTATTTCCGTCTTTGACGATAACTAATGAACCGCTAGTTAATGCGTTTGTAATCTGCGAGTTTTTAAGTCGTAGTGTAACGTCTGCAACAGGTAACTCCGCATAAGTAATCGCCTTGTTAATCGGTGTGCCAGCAATCAAGCCCGCAATGTATGGCGCATAATCTGCCGACTGTACTTCCGTACCGTCCGCTAAAACTACGCCAGTAACTAAGTTAACGATATACTCGTCTTTTAAAAGTACGCTTCGAGCGTTACCTTGCGTTATATCTGCGTCAGATGTAGCATCTCCGCCAGCTACGTAGATAAAGTGTTTACCTTCGTCTCGACAATCCGCTACCCACGATTTAGTTGACGCTAATTCTGTCGGTGGAACGACTGTCGGATATACGAATACGTTAAAGTCTTGAACCGAGAAAGCGTCACGCAGATTTGCGTATTGTACTGTTGCGTCGTCATTCTCCGGAACTGCGTATACTAATACTTCCTTTGCTCCGCCTTCTAAAATGCGTGTAATCGGTGTAGCGTTGCTTGCGCCTACAAGTTCGATACCGTCCGATACTGTTTCGATTGTGTAAAATTTACCCGACGTAGCTGTTCCGCCTGTGTAAGTAAAAATAGGTAGTCCGACTACTCCGCGAGCACCTCCAGCGATAGCGTTTATTGCTGCTCGGACAAAGTTAATATAAAGTCCTGGACGCACTGGTAAAGCTGATGCGCTCCATGTACCGCCATTTGCCATATTTAATTTCCTCCTCCGTTAATATCTACGTAAATAACGCCCATCTTTTCGTACGTCGATTGATTGCGGTCATTACGTTTGCGAGTAGATGTGACCGTTAATATCGCACTTACCGCATATACTCCGTCTGTCTCCGTTTTAAATGGAGGCGTCATAACAAAAGACATCAACGTCATATAATCGTCGATGTCTCGTATTTTCGTTTTCATATTGATCTTGTCGTTAATAATTGTGCTAATTGTTTCGGATTTATTTAAGCAATCAACACGGCTATTTCCGAAGTAAACGATTTGATACATATTTTCAACCGTATAATGTACGCCTGTTAATCCGCTACTGTTATCGCCTTGCCATCGGATACCGACGGTATTAGCCACGTATTTTAACGGAAAATCCTCTTTGTAAAGCCGACTGACGCCTACCGTCGCTAGTAAGTCGCCTATCGTATCGATTTCTTGCGCTCTAGTCGCCATTAGCGCCACCCCGCTCTCTTTAGTTCGTCCGCTATTTCTTCTTCGAGCCATTCCGCCCACTTACCCTCGTTTTGTTGCGCCGATACGTCTAAGAATTTCTTCTCGCCTGTGACCGCTTTTCCGGCATCTTCGTGAATATAGTAAGCGTAGTTAAATACGTTGCGTACCGCATTAGCCGTAATCTCAACTTCTAATCCGTTAACTTCTGCGTTTATTTGCTGTCGTAAAGTACCGTCTTTTAGCGGAGCAATATCGACTGCCTCCGCTTGCCAATCGTTCTTTACATCTCGTAGTCCGTTTTGTATTCCGGTATTAACAGCGTTGGGCGCTTGCTTTAGTGCCTTCGTAAACTGCGACAAATCAAACGTAAATTCGCCCGCCATTATAAATGCACCGCCGTTAGCGTTGCTTTACCGTTTACCATCCGTATTGGACGGATTGATAACGGCTGACGCTCGATTTTAACGCCTAGTTCATTCGTGTATGAAACGATGTCACCGTAGTTGATGTCCGGCAGTTTATCGAATAAAATCTTTACGCTTGCGGTAACTTCTTCGCCTAATTGATTCATTACTTTTTCGACTTGTTCCGTTGCGCGTGCTTTATATTCGATTGGCTCTCCGTATTCCTCTACGCCCCATCCATCGTTATTACCCGCTATTAATTTACGGACATATACCGTCTGCTTTAAAGGTACAATCGCCATCTACAACGTCACCCACTTTATACGGCTGTTGCCTCCGATTTTGTCGGGATTAGCCTCTACAATCATATCTGCGATTTCCTCGGTAATTAAATCCGATAGCTCTTTCTTCGCCCAATCTTTAAATGTAAAGTTAATGCCGTCTACTCCGAAACTAGCTACGCCTCTTTGTGCCATAACCGTTGTATCGTTAAAATTAGCGTTAAGGACACACGCAAATAAATACGTAGCCTCTAGCGGAATAACGTAGCCTTTATAAGCGCTCAATAACGTTCGCTTTGCTACGTTTAAAAAGCGGATTTGGTTCGTCTGCTCATTCGCTAAAAAGTCCTCGTTGTCAATCGCATGATACGTTACATACTCGACAACCTCCGTCAGATTCCATTCGCCTACGATAACCGGCTCAATATCCGTTGATGTTTCCGTTTCAGTAAGCGGAGTGTCCTCCGTTGTTGGCGTTTCGATTGGTACGCCCCATTCGTCTAATTGCGTCATAAACGCACCTCCTCGTTATTTTGCGGAGGCTGTACGTTTAGCTGGCGCTTTTGTAGCGGGCTTTGCCTCCGGTTGTGGTTCGTCGATGCGGTTAGTGTCGATTAGAGCGTCTAGTACCGCAATTTCGTCCTTATCGTCTGTTTCGTAAACTCCGCCATTAAATCGCTTTAGTTCGTCATATACGTAAAAGCCTAACGTTGGATATTTCGATTCATACTTCGCCATTTCTTAAACTGCCTCCTTACGTCGAATCTGCGTCAGCATTTCCGATAAAGTTTCCTTGTTTCTGTGTTTTAAATCAAACTCCCACACGACAATCACGTTATAACCGTACTTTGAAAATGAGGATAATTTACGTTTATCACGCTCAATCGCGCGTACTTGTATGTGGTGTAGCGAGCTCTCATCCGGATATACTGCCGGATTAGCATGCCAAAAATCGCCGTTTGCTTCGATTATTGTATTTGTTGACGGAATATAAAAATCTGCGGTCATTCTGTCTACATTGTATTGTGGAATAAATTCAACATGATTGTCAGTAAGATATTGCGCTATCTCTCGCTCAATCCAAGTGTCCGTGTTTTTACGACTTCTAAAGAAACACTTACGACTACAAAACTTTTTAAATTTATTACTATGTTCATCTACTTGGCAGCGTATTTTACACGTATAATATTCTTCGCACTGTGGACATTTTCGATAAAACTCGTTCGGGATACTTAACCGCTCAATCTCTCGACTTAGTGTGGTAGATTTTACTCGGAGTATTTTTGCGACTTCCGATAAATACTTATGTTCATAGCAAATTAACTGTATTAACTCTTCACGATTCAGTTTACGAATTGGTCCTGTGCGCCATTTAAATTCGGGTTGCGCTTGTGTTTTACGTATGTTTGATGCCTTTAAAGCGCTTGTGCATTTTCGAGAACAAGCTCTTACGAACTTTCGCTTGTTTGTTGGGTCTGCTTTACAAGCCATATCTACGTAAAATAATTTACCGCAATTAGTGCAATTGGTTGGATGTTCCTTTTTTGATGTAGTAGCACTACGTTCGTGACAGTTTCGAGTTGGTATATCTAATGCTTTTAGAGCGTTTAATATAGTTTGACTGTTGACTCCACAAATTTCTGCTATTTGGGAAGATGACATCCGTTTTTCCGTGTAATACTCACTTAACCATTCTTTATTACGATACAACTTCGACATATAACCACCGCCTTTATGGTTTCCGCCTTAATTTAATAGAACGCAAAAAGCCGCGTTAGGCGTAACACGGCGTTCAAATCGGCTCATGACTTCCGAAATTATTTTGCGTTAAGTTTGCGTTGAATTAAGCTAAACCTTTAATGCGAGCGTGTGCTTTCTCTTGGTGGAACTCTAGTGTAAATTCACCTACGATTTGGCCAGTAATCAGGTCCCCTGTACGGCCCATGAATGTGTGTGAAAATTCGCGAGTTTGTAACGGTTTAATCGCAACACGGTTAGCGTCGATGATAAGAACTTCGTCCGGTGCTAAGTTGTTGTTTAGTAAGATTTCCGCAGCACCGAAGTCAGATAAGAAGAAGTCAACTACTTGACCGCGACCGTTATCTTGGCGAGTAATTGATACTTTATCCGAATCTGCAGCAGAGATAGCGCGTTTTTGTTTAGCGCCTACGATAATTTTGTAGTTACCGCCAGTTGCGAAACCACCCGCTTCGTAAATCGCTTGGAACGCATCACCTAATTTGTTTAACGTTAAAGAAGCGCCTGCTGCGTCAAATACGTTCGATTTAATGAACTGACGAATACCGCCCATTTGACGTACTTTACCGTCTGCCGACTCGTATTTGACTCCGTTGATTACCGCTTTTTCAAGTTGTAACGCTAATTCTAATAATTTCTTTTGCTTCTCGTACTCGTATAAATCGTCGATGCCGTATTCAGACGTTGCAGCCGCTGTACCGCTGATTGAGATTGACTCGTCGAAGATTTGCGTTAAATTCGATACACGTTTACGTGATTTAAAGCGAGCTTTACGAGCGTCAGCGCCCTCTACGCCTTCTACGAATTGGAACTCGACTTTAGCTCCGTTTACTGCTGTTGTTGCTGTAGTGCCAGCATATCCGCGTGTTACTGTTAAGTTGTTGCCTGTCACCGCTGTAACTAGCGCTAATTCTTCGCCAATTTTAATTACGTGTTTAGCTTGGAAAATAGAACCGTCTGCAACCGCTACTGTAGTCGCTGAATTAGTTAACTCTGCTGTTAACGTAGTTTCATCTGCATACATTTCGTCCTCGAACCATTGGCGCTCAACTTGCGATACTGATTCGCCGAAACCTACTAGCGAGATCATTGGCGTTTGGTGCGGATTAAGTAGTAATAACTCGTCTGTTACCGATTCTTTTTTACCTACGATTTGGTTTTGTAAAATTGTCATAATATAAATTCCTCCGTTATTTTAAATTTGGCGGTATCCGCCGTTTTATTTTTCGTTAAATATTAATTAAGGCGTAGGGTTTTCCAACGCTGTTAATCGTGCAATAATATCGTTATATTGTGCCTGTGTACCGAAGCCTGCTGGACCTGTTGCGCCCGTGTCGCCTTTATCGCCCTTGTCACCTTTCGGACCTGTCGCTCCAGTTGCGCCTTGTGGTCCGGCAGCCCCAGTGTCACCTTTTGGACCGGCTGGACCCGTAGCTCCTGTCGCTCCTCTAGCGCCTGTTTCGCCTTTTAGTGACGCAAGCCATGCGCTTTCTGTACCGACAAATCCGTTTTTAACTGCGATTTCATACGCAGATAAGCCGTCAGCACCGGCTCCACCGCCACCGCCCGAAGCATATTCGAATTTACCTTCGGCGTTCTTTGTGACGAGCACCATCGGAATGGCTTTAGTACCGTCAATGGCTTCGTCTACAATCGCAGTTACTCCGCGACTATCGCTTTGAATAGGCGATTTCATCTTGTTTACGACCATCCGTATAACTCCTCCTTACCGTTATAGTCCGAGTTGTTTTTTCAGTTGTGCATACGCTACTTTATCCGCAATCGTACCGCTCTTACGCGCTTTATCTGCCGCATCTGCTAATAGTTGTTCGGCTGTTTTATCGCTAGAGCCTCCGCCTACGTTCGTTGCCTGTCCGATTGGTTGCGCCTGTTTCTTCGCCACCAAGTACGGTTTATGTTCAACAAGCGTTTTAATAACGTCATCAACTCCGACTACTGCTCCGTCATCTCCGATACTTACGGCCGATAAATCGGATAATGCGATAGCTGCGTCAATGTCGATAATGTTTGCGCTTGTAGCAACCTTGATGAATTCGTTCTTGATCGCTTGCTCACGGATAGCGTTCTCCTTCGCTTCTAACTGCGATTTAAGTTCGTTCAATTCCGTTTCAAACTTTTTCGCAAGTTCTTCCGCTCGCTCTTTTTCGCTCAACTCCGCTAAACGCTGCTCCTCTAACTTCGCCTCGTATTCGCTTGCCTTCGCTTTCACATCTTCGTAATCTGCGAATTTTTTACGCTCACGCTCTAAGCGTTTAGCGATGATATCGTTAATTTCTTCTTGTGTGTACGTTTTAACTTCCGCTGTAGGCGTGTCAGACGATTCGAGATTTTGTTCGACGGGTTGTTGTCCGTCTCGATTCGTTTCAGCTTCGTTTGATTGCGGTTGTTCTTCCGCAAAGAATTGTAAATTAAGCGTTAATAATAAGTTGTTCATGCGTTTACCTCCACCGATTAAAGTCCGTCGACTATTAGTTACTGCGCTTGCTAATTGCTCCGTCAGTTTATTGACTTGTCGTAGGTCATGCGCAGTTTATTCGCTAAACTCTATCCGATCGTCTAACCGGAGTAACTATGTGCTTACATTTCGGATGAAAAAGCTCTTTCCGTGAAATATCACCGATATATGGATAATCGCCAGGAGCGTCGGGAGACAGTTTAATTATCCGGCCCTCCCAATCTTTGCATTTATCGGTAGCTCCATGTTTACTAATACGGCCATACATCGAACCTTCCGCCAATGCTTCGTTAATACTCGCTTCGCGATGCGCATTAAATAAGTTTGTACTTGCGATAACGTCCGTATAATGCCCGACTCTCCAACGTCTACCCGCCGCATCAAGTATCGCCATATCCGGTATTTGTTCGATTCTCTTGCGGATGTCCTTCGATAGCTGACCGATAGCATTATCGCCTCGCGTAAGCATTGATCGGGTAGCCTCCGCTGTAGCTTTCCGTATAGCGAGCTTTGCTTGACGGTTCATATTCTGCGTTACTGCGAGTAAGTCCGCTTGTGTGTCGGCAATTGCTGCGTCAACAAAGCGCCTATTCGCTTGATTAAACGTAGCGAGTTTTAACGCTTCGTCAAACGTTTCAACTACGTCATTAGCGAGCATAGTCGTAGCAATACCTTCGAGCGCTGCTTGCGATATGGATGCGGATACCCATTCTTGGGCATACTCTGCTAAGTCGGATAATATGACGGATATGTTTTTCTCAATAGCGAGTAGTTGAGCGCGTTTATAGTCCGTTAAAAATACCGACTGTATTTCCTTTTGTACGTCTTTGAGCGCCTTTTCGTACGCTTTAGTGAGCCGTTTTATATCGTAGTCGTAATCCGGTAAAGGTGGCGTAGTCACTATTCATCGCCTCCAGTTTCCTCCGTTGATTCTACGTTAAATATACTTGCGTCGACTGTTCCGACTTCCTTTTCGGTATCGGCGTCAATCTTAGCAACAATCTCTCCGGCTTGAATGTCGTCTAGCGTATCCATACGTTTAATTGCGGTTGCTACGTCGATAGTCGGTTTACCGCCTGTTCGTATTTCCATAATCTCCGCTTGCTCTTTTTCGTTAACAGGTAAGCCATCACGCCATGTAATCGTAGGGTAAACTGCCTCGAAATTGGCTTCTCCATGCGCAATGTCTAATAACTGACATTGATACAACGCGTCACGTAAAGCACGGTCGTATTGCGTTCTAACACGCGCAACCTTCGATAATATTGGCATAAAGCGAGCTTTAATCGCTGCTCCGTCCGTATGGCTCGTTCCTGTTCCTCCGCTATTTTGATCGCCTAATACCGTACCGAATAGCCACTGCGGAGTTTCTGCGATTTGGAACGCCATTCCGATTAGTAGTTCGAGTTCTTTAAATGCTCCGTTTAATTCGCTATTCCACGTCATATAGCCCGGAGTAGCGTCGTCCTTCGTAACTTCGATGTATCGTCCGCTAGTTTGTACGCTACCACCTTCGCCAATCACCGGGCCGTATACCGTCGGGTCGGTGTGTTTCCATAAGACATAATCAATCTGCGCAAGTCGGTCGTTAATCGCAATTAAAATCGTTTCAAGCGCTTCGAGCGTTCCTTTACCTTGCCACTGATCGTCCGTTGATTTATACGGAATATGATGTACTAATATCGTCGGTACGCCTGTTGCGATAATGTCCGATTCTCGTCCGGTTGCTACACGCTCTTTAATGCGGAATACCTGCACCGGATAGCCGTATGAATTATCGACGCCACCTTCGTAGGTTTCGAGTTTGTATCGTTCATATACGATGTAACCTGGTAAATGCTTTTCAACGTTCAAGTACGGCGTATCATTATCTCGGCTTACGACCCACTCGACACTAGCGATAACTACTGCTTTAAACTTTTTAACGTTGCCGTCCGCTGTAATCGGAAATACGCAGTCAGCCGATACATGCTCGATAATCGGCTCTAATTGCGCCTCGTCCGGCATACCTACGCCGATTTCCGCTAATGCGCTATAATCTTGACGATAGCCATAACGGACTTTAATCCACGAATCGCCTCGATAGCCGTTAGCAAGTGCGCTTTCGTACACTAACTGCGGTAAATCGTTCTCCTCAACGTAACTATTAATCGCTACTTGCTGCGGTGTACTATCCGCTAGTCCGCTATCAAATATCGGACGCTCTCCTACTAATAAATCGGCAGGCTTTGAAACGATTACGTCAGCGATGTTGGCCGCAATGTATAACTGCTGTAACTGTGTAGCGTGCGGTGTATCTTTTAATAATGCGGTTGCTCTTTCGTATACTTCCGCTTGCTTACCGTCATACAACTTTTTCATTCGGCGGTATTTTGCGATACGCTCAATAGCGTTAGCTGGCGGAAATTGTTCGCCTTGCTTAAACGTGCTGTAATCGTATGTGACCGTTCCGGTTTCTTCTAATTCTTCGTGTGTCTTTCGAAATAATCCGATGATGAACGCCTCCTTTCTGCGTTGATTTTGCGTTATTCATCGTTTAGTAATTCGTCCAGTTCTGCAAGCTCGCGAGCTAAGTCTGCGTTTGTACGAGAGCCTTCTCCGTTGTCGATTTCGATTTGCTTACGCTCTGTTAGCAATCCGAATCGGCGGTAGTATAAATCAATCGCCTTAACTGACGGCTGTTCTCCGTCTATCAGCTTCATAAGTTGCGCATTTACTCGATTACGATTTTCTTCGAGATACTCGTCTGCTACGAGGTTTTTGTAGTCGATAAAGTCTTTATTTCGCGTGGACCACGACCATATCGTTTTATATGTTACTCCGACTTCTTCCGCAATCGCCTCTTTCGTGCGTTGCTCTTTCTTCGGAAGTAATTCGTTTTCAATAAGTAGATATATCGCTTTTTTCTGATTAGCGTCTAATTTCGCTTCAAGCGCTTTTTTGCGTCTTGGGTTCGTCATTTTATCGTTCTCCTTTCGTTGGTTTTGCGTTAATACAAAAAGCACCGTCAGTTAGACGATGCTCGTTTTATATTCGTTATGGATGTTCCGTGACTCTTTAATAAATCTTGAACCTTGCACACGGAGCAGTTCTTCTCCTCGGCTATCCTGTGTAGTGTGTAACCGTTAGTAATCATATCTACTATTTCCTCGAATTTAACATCTTTTCTGAATGCTCTCACAGATGTGTCTATACCTTCATCAAGTAGTCGCTTCCTAATCGTTGGTTTAGATACACCCAATTCAGTAGATATTCTCAGCAACGACCACCCTTCATTATAAAGTTTAACCATTTTTGTATTATCTTTATTAATAAGTCCGAATTGATTAGCTTTAGCTTTAATGAATTGAGATGTTACTTTCTTTGTCTTAGTAGTAAATTCGCTAGCGATAGTTGTAAAATTTTTCGTTTTTATCTGTTCAGCCAACCATTCCGGGTTGTCGTACGCGTATTTAAGATTTTCGGATTCCATGAACTCAACAATGCGAGTATTTTGCGCCCTAACTTCTCCGCGTAACTCTTTGATTGACATCGTGAAATGGTTTTCGCGTACATACTCTCTCCAACGCTCCTCTAACGCTTCCCACATTACCGGTGCTATATAAACTTCCGCGTGCTCATTGTCGTGGCAACTTGAGCACAACGTCACTAAGTTGTCTATATCTAGTAGCCTTGCGTCATTCTCACACAATTCTACAAACGTTAATCGGTCTACCTCATTTAGTAAGTTGATATGTGGATTCTCTTTTAATATATCTGCAACAATATCTGAAAAGTGCCTTTTGTGATGTACGTGCATCGATCCGTTAGGATTATTGCATGATTGGCACGTATAGTTATCTATATAGAGCCTTTCGCGAGAAATCGGCGCTAATCTATTACGGATTAACGTAGATACGGCTGAGACGCCGCCTTTCCATCTCGGATGGTCATCTAACCTCATCCCCCACTTTTCTTTTCGTTCTTCTTGTGTAAATGATTCGTCGCCCGCGTTCTTTCTTCTAGTAATACCGTATAAAGCCAGTCGTTTGTTAACTAGCGTTTTTCCACACCCTAGAATCTCCGCGATGCTACGAGTGCTTAGTTTTTGGGATACATACAAATCGAGAAGAGCCTCTTTTGTGACATTATCACATGCGTTGGGTTTTCGTCTGTTAACGCCAGCTTCACTTAGGCGACTTAAAATAAATGATTTATTCACTCCATACTCATCCGCAATCTGAATGCTTGACAATCCCTCTTGGTATTTTCTAACAATATCCTCATTTTTAATGTGCGTGTACCTATTATGCGCTATTCTTACCATATTAATCACTCCTCGCTGTGATTTCTCGGCATTAAATAAGGCGGAAGAGCACCGAGATATGCTCTTGTCGATTCGGCTCATGACTTCCGTTTCTATCCGCCATAGTAATATATTAACATTATAATTTGCGTTAGTCTAGCGTTAACTTTAGTATAACCAATCCGGTTTTGCTACGACACGCGCTTTTGGACGCGAAATATTATCGACTGCTTGCTGTAAAGCATCTAAAGAATCGTCGTGGTCTGCAAACGGGTATTGCGCCATTTGATCTAGTAAAATCGTATGGCGGTCGTTAAGCACTAGCGTCTTATTTTGCAAGATAGGCTCTAGCGATTCAATTCGCTGCTCCTTCGATGATTTGTGCGACTTGATGTCGTTGATATGACAGTAGTTGATTCCGAGATACCTCGTTTTTTCTTGTAATTGACGATAAAACTCGTGGTAAGCATTAATCGTCTCTACGTTTAAAACGCGAATACGCCATTGTTCGATTCTCTCTATAATGACGTCCATGAATTTATGGGGCGGCTCTTTCGTTGCGTACTCGTCAAGGACGAATATATGTCCTGTTTTTTCATAACGACCTACAACGATTAATGAATTGTAATCGGACCGTCGATTTTTCCCCATACTTACGTCCCACGCTCCTACGACTAGAAGTTCGCGAACGTCAATCTTTTTACCGTCGAAAATAACGTATGCCATACCGTTTTCATATTGCATGTGATGTTTAGCGTACTTTTCGGGAAAGAAATACTGCTCATCTTCACTGAATGCGAGATTTCGATACTCCGAGTTGAATGCTTTTGATCCCATGTTTACTTTTTCATGCATTAATGCGCGATATGTCCATCTCCAAGACCACGCCAGTTCCACGCCATCTTCTAGCGCCTCTTTATTTGCTTCGTAAAATGCGTTAGGCTCCGTCATATCTTCGGAGCGAGCGTATATTTCGCAGTATTGTTCCCATAATTGCGGATTGACAGGCTCGCTAACAATCGCACTATGAAACGATGATTTGAAATCTTTACGTGCTAAAACCGTCGATAAAAGCCCTGTAGCGCTCACAATAGTTCCCACGACTACAATCGATGTAGACTTCGAACCTATTGGCATTACAACCGCATTAAACCAATGCACTAATTTTTCTCTCGCCTCTTTTGTCGCTTCATTGTTCATTGATGACGGATCATCTATTATTACTAAATCCGGGCGATACGAACCGTGTCTTTTACCCCTCAACTGTTTACCGGACGACGACGCCTCTATTAGCGTGTTTGTCGTCGTAATAAACGCTTCTTCGTTATCCTTTTCGTTCTGCTGATTTCGGACGTCTAAAAGTGGCCCGAAGTCCTCGCGTATCTTTTCATTGAACTTTATTTGTTTATTCACCCATCCGATTAACTTTTTAGATAAGTTATCTGTTTCGGATATTACTAGGATATATTTACGGCGACGAAATACCGTCTGATGTAAAGGGAACGTGTTAGAAAAAACGCCGGATTTCGAATTTCCTCGGGCCGCCGCGATAGCAAGACGCGCTGAACGGTCCTCATGGTTTACATGATCGCATAGCCCGTAAAATTCCCGGTGTATAGGCGCCATCATATCGATTGAATCGTGCGGTTTATCGTCCGCGTGTTGAATGATATTATCTTCATTCTCCGGATTACCTTCATCGGATAGATATTCGTACGCAAAATAAGCGACGTCTACTTCCGCACGATGCACGCGCTTTAACTTCACTAATTCCGCTTTATATTCGAGTAGCTGTTCCGAATGATACTCCGTCCCTTTTCCCGACTTAATAACCGCAGCTAATTTACGAAGTGTCTCCGTTACAATTTCGATACGTTCCGCTCTCTGCTCGCGGTCTAGCCAGCTACCATTTATATACGCCATTTGCGTTCTCTCCTTTCCGTTAGAATATTTTTATGTATTGCGTCAGTTTTACGTTGACAACCGTTAACTATTTGCGTTAATATGAATGTAAGAAAACAAGAACGCGGTATATTCGATTAATACCGCCAAAGGAGACGATATTATGAGCGAAGTATATCCGTTAAAAACTAAAGCCGATATTGAGGCGATGAAAAAGTCGTTACATGGTCGCGATTTACTGATGTTTATCATCGGCATTAACTCGTCACTACGTATTAGCGATATTGTTAAGCTAAAACGCGAGGACTTCGAAGGTGAGCGCCTTATCCTACGCGAAAAGAAAACGTCTAAAATGAAATACGTATATATTAACGATTCAATCCGCAAAGCACTTGAGGAATTAGCGCCAACATCCGGTTATCTGTTCCCTAGCCGTAAATCAGACGATAATGGTGAAGTAAGACCGATCACTCCTACGCAAGCACATCGTATTATCAAAGACGCAGCTAAACGCGCTGGCATCGAATATAACGTAGGGAGCCACACAATGCGGAAAACATTCGCGAAGTTTGCGTATGATAACGGTACAGATATTGCGTTGTTAATGCGTATCCTAAATCACTCCTCGGCGAGTGAAACGTTACGTTATATCGGGATTGAACGAAAGCACCAAGACGCTGTATTCTCGGGCGTAAATTTATAATCGGAATTAATGACGGGCATCCTTCGGGATTGTCCGTTTTTTCTTCGTGTTCATTTCTGCGTTGATTTACCGTCGATTTAGGCGTTCTAAGCTCCGACCTAGTTAGCGGTCATGTTCCGTACTAAGACGGCTCACAGGCGCTTATTTGACGGGAAAACGATGTAGCGTTTATAATTGCGTGTAACTGACGCCATGAGTTCGAAAATATAATTGCGAAATTTTTACGAGTTGCTGTCCGCTTGTATTGCGATTGCATACCCGAGTTCAAAATTTTATAGCCGAATCGCGCTTCTCAGACGTTGGTGTACCGAATATGGCGCTTGGGAGTCCGCAACTTTAATCCATCCGAATTGTATATCGTTGCATAGCGAATATCAATTTAACAGATTTTCATAGATTGAATAACGCCCACAAACGTTGATATAACGCCATTCATACGTAATCATACGTTAATATGTTTATACAACGTTTTATACATCGTTATTATACCGCCATTTCTAACGCACATGACCGCCTTAACGCTGCATAAAATACTGTATAAAATCGGAGTATATTTCGCAGTACCCCCTCGGAATTTTAGACCGTACGTCCGACCTGGCATGTCAGCCGGTGTATATCGGAGTACATACGTAGTCACTCGTCATACCATAACGGAGCATATCCGCTACACTATCGCTATCCATCGCCATACATATACGGAGCACATCCGCTACCCATACCGATATAACTGACATATCCGCTATCCATTACGATACACTACCGCTAATCCATACCGTTTAAATATTCCGCTATATAATGGAAGAAACTCGTTATATATCCGCTCATATACCCGTAATCCATAGCGGTAATGTCGGATGATTATAGCGGTCGATTATCCGCAATCCATACCGCAAATATTGACGTTTATTCCGACATATATGTACGCTAGTATTAGCGCTATATTGTTCACAATATCCGATTAATACTTCGATTAGTTACTGCGGTTAATCCATACCGCTATTTATTAGCGATAATAAACCGATAGAAATGATTGGGCGGAGGCTTTAGCCGACGCAGATAGCTTTGCTATCTAAAACCTTTTTTGTGCCGGCAAGCCGTCCCAAATCCTTTTAATTTATAACGTTAATCCATACCGATTAAATATTACGCCATCTATTATCGAATAATCTCGCTCCTCTAAGATAAAGAGAAGAATTTGCGCCAAAAGTGCCGTCAGCCTTACGGAGAGTAAGCGTCAAGGCACTTTCAATAGGTGCAGTTTTCGTCGTATAAATCGCCTAATAGGTGCAGTTTTCGTCGTATAGATTTACGCTCACTTATCGTGCTGCTCGAACATCTTACGTACTGCGCGTGTCCACTCCGTCTCACGTTGTTGTCGGAACATCAAATCGGGATGCACTAGGTAGCGCGTTGTATTCCCACTAGTCGTAGACATGAGCGCCTTGCGTCCGCGTAGTTTCGATAACGCCCTCGTCACTGTATCGGCATCATGTCCGATTAATAACGCTAGATGATCGCGTGTTAAATGTACGATGTTGCCTACGTCTGTTTCATCCGGATTAAAAACGAGGTAGTATTCACTGTAGTGGAAATACGGAAGAATCTTATAAAGTAGACCTACGTCATTAAGCGATAAATCCTCGATAACTTCCTGTAACTTACGCTGGTATACTTTCGTAAACTTAGCGCCATCTGTAACGTAGCCCATCGTATGATAATCGGATGTAACGTAAAATACGTTTGAGCGTCCTTCCTTAACGATATTAATAATACCGATGTCGCAAAGCTCACCTAAAATATCGATGGTAGCGCGTTTGCTACGTTTGAATATACGTTGAATCTCCGTTTGTTTTAACGGCTTTCCATTGCTAATAAGTTTGCCATCCGCTTTAAACCGCATGTACGGCAATAACTTTAAAACAGCTCCAGCGTGAGTTAGCGAAAGCTCTCCGATAATATCGCCTATTGAATCGTGATAAGCCGATACCCAATGCGAGCCTTTCTCGCGCTCTAAATACGCTTGTCTATCTAGATATGCTTGTCGTTGTTGCGGACTTGTTAGCGTGTAACCTATTGCAATTTCGCCGGTTGTAATATCGATTGGTCTTACGTTGCTCATTGTGCGATACCTCCGATTACTTGCTCGGCGGTAATTTCGCCTATATAAAACGCAGTGAAAATTAAATTATGCTCGGCAAAGTCGTACTCAACGCCTAACTTCTCACATACGCTCTTTTCCAAACATTGTGCCGCCAATATACTACTCCATTCCGCTCTATCGTATAACGCCTTCATTTCCGATAAAAGCATTAATGTAGATTCGTGTTTGAATCGAGCGAGTAACGTTTCTTTACGTTTGTTATATTTACTCATCCGCTAGCACCGCCTTTAACACGTTCCATCTGCGTCTCTAACTCCGCTAATGCTTGCGTTGCCTTGCGTGCTTCACGTTGTAACGCCTTTAGCCCCGTAAGAGCCTCCGATACGTCAACGTCTACCTTAACTGTTAAATCCGATAATTTGCGCGATTGTTTATCCGCCATATTCCTCGTCTCCATTCGATTGTGTGTCGCTTAACGTCCGCCGACGTACTAATAAAACCGCCCAGCGTGCGGAACATACCCGTCACATGCGTTTACCGAGCGAAATAAAATAAAA
>Ga0233386_1000175_pt1 | contig 20321 bp, 14 predicted proteins | sample ElkDunMinimDraft_17_FD_191544 | JGI IMG/M metagenome (GOLD analysis project Ga0233386, IMG submission 191544) | Fecal eukaryotic communites from dung pellets of Tule Elk in California, USA - Elk Dung G4 | ecosystem: Host-associated > Mammals > Digestive system > Large intestine > Fecal | place...
GAGATTGCTTCACCCCGTTGGGGTTCGCAATGACAAGGTTCTCAGACAAGAACTGCGACAAGTGTAGAACTGGTAAGGAGATTGCCACGCCGTGTATTCTACACGTCTCGCAATGACAAGTTATTCGTGGGCAAGAAGTGCGGCAAGGTTCAGTATTGTCATCGCGAACGTAGTGCGGCGATCTAACAACAAGTTGTCATGGCGAGAGGCTTTTAGCCTCGTGGCCATCTTGGTTCTTGTCATTACGAGCGTAGCGAAGTAATCCAAAAACAAGAGTTGCTTGCAAGCAGATTGCTTCCACCACGCCACAAGTGTGGCTCGTGGCGAACTGTTAGTAAGGAGATTGCTTCACCCCGTTGGGGTTCGCAATGACAAGGTTCTCAGACAAGAACTGCGACAAGTGTAGAACTGGTAAGGAGATTGCCACGCCGTGTATTCTACACGTCTCGCAATGACAAGTTATTCGCGGGCAAGAACCGCGAGCAAGTTCCATAGCAATGACACGAACTACGGGCAAGTCCCATCACTAGTGACAAGTTAGGGGCAAGTTCTTTCGCAAGTGAGCATTTTCTCAGACAAGGGACTTGTGGCAAGTGCAAAAAGGCAATGACAAACAGCTAACAACTCTCATCGTAAGAGACAATTTGTTTTTATCAAAACGCATTTATCAACAGCTAAATAAAGATTGGTTCTTTTGAAATGCGATATCTGTTATGTGATGAAAAGCACATTTTGTAACAATAAAAGATTTATATCACGGCTCTATCCTAGAAATGTTTGTAAAAGTTTACTATGTTTTAAACAAATTCATTTATACAAGGAGATAAAATGCTTAAGAAAATCGCTCTTGCAGCAGCAGTTGCCGCTAGTTCTTCTTTTGCTACATACACATTCTTCCCAGTTGGCCAGGCAAATTCTGGTCAAGTAGAAGCTGGTGTTCAATATGGTTGGACTGATAACACTTCTGACATGAACATCACTCTTGGTGCTGAATACGTAATCATGCAGAATTTGGAACTTTCCCTTACTGGTCTTGCTTTCCAGCTTTGGAATGAACCAGATGATTGCGGTGAAGACGGCCATCCAGATTGCCCAGAAAATGCTGGTCTTAAAGCAATGACTGTTGGTGCTCGTTACCAATTCATGCCAATTCTTATTGCAGCTTTAGACGTAAAAATTCCTTTAAACTCTGAAGATGTAGTTGGTCAATACGATCCATTTGGACTCTATGCAGCTATCCAATACACTCAAGAATTTATGCCAGGTCTTGCATTTGGTAGCGAAGCAGGTCTTAGCTACAAGTTTGAAGACAACGACATGACTGAAGGTCTTGGCCTTAAAATTCAGGCTGAATTGGATTATACCATCGCTTCCATCGGCCTTACTCCATGGATTGGTGCTTCTTTTGACGTTCGCTTAAGCGATGTTGAAGCTGGTCCTGTTGAATATGGCTCCGGTGATAGTGCTTTCACACTTTGGATTGGTGCTGGCTATCCAATTAACGACATGTTTGCTGTTAAGGGTAACTTCATTATGCAGTTTGCTGATGAAGCAGAATCCATGGGCGGTGACTGGATGGGTGTTAACGCTAAGGTTGTTATCAACTTCTAATCCGAACCTTTTTGGAAATCTTTTAAATTCCCGAGCGTTCCGCTCGGGAATTTTTTGTTTTTGCTAAATTTGGCACATCAAGTTTTTTAGGAGTAATTATGTTCAAAAAAATAGCGATGGCATGTGCTTTTATAGCAACAGCAAGTTTTGCAACTTGGGATTATTATCCTGTTCTTGAAGCCGGTAAAGGATCTTTCGCTGGCGGTCTTTATTATGACTGGCACCATGATTGGTCTCAATCTGGTTTAAAAATAGGTGCTCGCTATAGCATTATCCAGAACTTAGAAATCTCTGTTCAAAGCTTTGGTTATCAGTTCTGGAGTGAAGAAGATTGTGATGGCTGTGTAAATGGTGGCGATGGCCTTCGCGATTTAACTATTGGCGGTCGTTATACAGTTGCTCCAATGGTAACCGCTTTCTTAGACATGAATCTCCCTATTGGTGGCGATGAAGTTTCTAGCGATGAAATTGCTCTTTATGCAGGTGCTCAATTCTCTGTGCCAACTAATGTGCCAGGCTTTAAATTTGGTACTGAAGGTGGTATTTTCTGGGGTTTTGAACACGACAATTCAGAACGTGGCCTTGAAATTCACTTAGGTGGTGAAGTTGCTTATACTGTGCCAAATGTCGGAGTCACGCCATTTGCAGGCCTTCAACTTAAATACCGTTTAACCGAAAGCACATGGGAAGATGCTGAAGGCAGAGAACGTGGCGGTAATGACGATGGCGATAGCCAAGTCATTATTTGGCTTGGTGCAGGCTATTTTGTAATTCCAAATCAACTTGATTTAAAAGCTCAATTATTTGTCCGTAGCGGCGACCATGGTAACATGGGTGGAGATGCAAGCGGCTTGTATGTTGGTGCTGAGTTCTTCTTTTAGTTGATCATATTATAAAATCACTTTAAAGCGGAGCTCTCTGGCTCCGTTTTTTCTGTTGGAAAGGGAAAAATTTTAACAATAAAATTCTAAATTGCTTTCAAAAGGGTTTTACATTAAATTTTATATCAATAAAATCCTGAAAAATAAGAGGCTTTTATGACCATTCAACCACGCGCAGAACTAGAAAAATTATCAGATTATGTTCCTGGTAAATCAATTGAAGAAATTTGTGAACGTTATGGTCTTTCTCATGCTGTGAAATTAGCTTCAAATGAAAACCCGTGGGGAACATCTCCAAAAGCAAAAGCAGCTTTTTTGCAAATAGCTAATACTTTACATTTGTATCCAAGGGGCGATGCGCCTTTGCTTTTAAATGCTTTAGCTTCAAAGTATAACGTTTCTAAAGACTGTCTTATACTTGGAAATGGTTCTGACGAAATTATTGATTTAATTGGTAAAGCTTTTATTGCTCCAGGCGATATTTGTGTAAGTGCTACGCCAACTTTTTCTGTTTATGAATTTACAACGATTGAAGCAGGTGGAATTTTTAAACCGTTTCCGGTTGGAGTCGCAAAAGCCAACATAGCTGAATTAGCCGAATTTTCAAAAGAAGCTCGTGTTTTATTTTTGTGTAATCCCAATAATCCAACAGGTGTTTATTATTCAGAATCAGAAATTTTAGAACTACTTCGTTTACTTCCAAAAAATGTTTTACTCTTTTTAGACGAAGCTTATGCGGAATTTGCAGTGGCAACAGATTACCCGAATTTAATTTCTAGAGTGCAAGAATTTCCGAATTTATTTATCAATAGAACTTTCAGTAAAATATATGGACTTGCAGGTTTACGTTTAGGTTATGGGGTCTCTTCGCCAGGTGTTATCCGCAATTTATGGAAAGTAAAGCCTCCATTTGATATAAATTTAGCAGCTCAAGCGGCGGGCATTGCGGCTCTTGAAGATTTGGATTTTGTTCAAATGACCCGTGAAAAAAATAGCGAAGGAATGCTTACATTAAAAAAAGCATTTGAAGAATGCAAACTAGAATTCATAGAAAGTCAAGGAAATTTCCTCTGTATAAAAATTGGAAAACAGGCAAAAGAACTTGTCGCTTTCTTAGAGTCTCGTGGAATGATTGTGCGCGGTCTTTCTAATTTCGGCTTGCCTGAATGGATTCGCGTAACTATTGGAAAACCAGAAGAAAATGAATTTTTTATAAAGCTTTTAAAGGAATGGTTAAATGGAAAATAAGAATTTTTTAGAAATAGCTTTAAAAGCATCAGAACTTGCAGAAAAAGAAATTTTAAGCGTTTATTCATCAGGGTTTTCGGTAGAATGGAAACCTGATTCAACGCCAGTAACTATTGCTGATAAAAAAGCAGAAGAAGTTATGCGCGAATTCTTTCAAAAAGAAACACCTGGCTTTGGAATTATTGGCGAAGAATTTGGCATAGAATCAAAAGATGCAAAATACCAATGGATTTTAGATCCGATTGACGGGACAAAATCATTTATTCATGGCGTCCCTTTGTTTGGAACTTTAATCGCTCTTTACCACAAAGGAAATCCACTAGTTTCAATAATTCGTTTACCTGCATTGCATAGTGTTCTTTATGCATCAGAAGGCAATGGAGCTTTTCTCGATGGAACTCGTGTTTTTACTTCAAAAGAAAACGATTTATCAAAAGCCCTTGTTCTTTCTGGCACTTTAAACACTATGGAAGACAAAGGTTATGGAAAACCTTTTGAAAATTTACGTCGCTCAGCAAGGCTTTATAGAGGTTGGGGCGATTGTTATGGTTATTATCTTGTAGCAATTGGTCGTGCAGACATTATGGTTGACCCGGTTGTTTCTCTTTGGGATATTGCTCCGTTCCCTTTGTTATTCAAAGAATCAGGAGGCTTCTTTGGAACACTTTCCGGGAAAACGGAGATTTTTGATTCCAATGGAGTACCAACAGCTCCAATTTATGAAGGTTTTACTGGTTTTGCTTCTACAAAAGCTCTTGCCAAAGATGTTATTTCGCATTTCGGAAATACTTAAGAAAACCATTAGTTGCAGACATTTTCAAACCATTTTTATCAACATCAATAAAAATGCTCCCATTTTGTGACGTATTTAAAAAAGGAATTTTTAGAGAATCCAGTCTGTCTAAAATTTCTTTGCTTGGGTGTTTGTAGCGATTTTTTTTGCCCGAAGAAATAATAGCGTATTCTGGTTTTGTTTCTTCTAAAAAAATTCTTGAAGATGATGTTTTAGAACCATGGTGCCCTAGTTTTAAAATGTCTGTTTTATAAAGTAAATGTCTGTTTATAATTTCTTGTTCACCTTCGCTTGTAAGGTCTCCAGTTAAAATAATGTTTCTTTTAAAGCCGGAAACTAAAAATGTAATACTTTCTTTATTCGTTTCTCCGCAACGTAAAGGGTCAGGGTGCAAACTTTCTAAAAAGAGATTTTTTTCGTGATAGAAAAATCCAACGGCAATATCCCGGATAGGAATTTTTAATTTCCAGGCAAGCGCAAGTGTGTTTTGCCAAGAAGTTTTTTCTTCTAGGCGAGCACATTCGCTTATCCAAATTTCTTTAACAGGAAAATCTTTTAAAAGTTGTTCTAAGCCGCCATAATGATCAGCATCAGGGTGAGTGATTATTACAGCATCTAAAGAGCGAATTCCAAAATGGCGTAAATAAGGGATAATTTTGTTCCCGGCATCATTTTTTTTACCACCATTTCCAGTGTCAAATAAAAAATGTTTTCTTGAAGGCGTTTCAAGTAAAATGCTATCGCCTTGTCCCACATCAATAAAAGTCAATTTCCAAGAAGGAAAAATTTGTAAAAATAAAGATTGTATAAAAAAGTAAATAGCTAAAGCTCCAATTAAAAAACAATTAATTGTTCGATAAACTTTGATTTTATTGATTAAAGGAAGTGTTGCAAACAAACAACTCATAAATAATAAAACGGGAACAGAAAATGGCCCTAGTGTAATTTGTGATGCTGGAGAATTGGATAATTTATTTGTAATTAAAGCAGCTAATCTTAATAAACTCCCAGCGACAGCACCAAAATTTTCTTGCATTATTTCAAAAGGAGAAATAATAGTGAATAGCCCGGCATACATACTAAAAGAAACAAGAGGAACAACTAAAATGTTACCAAACCAAGAAAAAGGTGAAAAGGTTTGAAAATGGTAAGCGAGAAACGGAGCGGTTGCAAGAGTAGCGCAAAATGTCACATAGACGTTTTGGATAATATTTTCATCAATAAAAGCAAGAATTTTATTTTTAGACATTTTTTGAGAAAAACTTTTTAAAGGATTGGCGCCAAGCCCTGCAATAATACCTGCCGTAGCCGAAGCCGAAAGTTGAAACCCCGGATTCCAAATTTCAGAAGGGTGGTAAAGAACAATAAGCAATAAGGCAAAACCTAAAGAGTTCAGGCTATCAGTTTTTCTCTGGAATACGCTACCAACTTGAACAATAGAAAACATAAAAACAGCTCGAATAACAGCAGGTGAACTCCCGGTAATGGGAATGTAAATAAGCAAAAGTAAAACAGCCAAAAGTTTTGCCATATTATGAGGAATCCGAATAGCTTTTAAAAAAAGAAGTAAAAGGCCAGAAAGTAAAACCACATGAAAGCCACTAATAGCAAGCACATGAATAAGGCCGGTTTTTCTGAAATCATTTTGAAGTGCATCTGGAATACCTGAACGGTCACCAGCAAGAAGCCCTAGCAGCAAACCAGTTTCAGCACTTTTACAAAAAGGTGAAAGTCTATTTTTAATCCAAATTCTAAACTGGTAAAATGTTTTTTCAAAAGAAAACGAAGAAGAAAAAATTTGAAAGTTTTCAAGTTTCCCGTAAGCAATAAAATTCTGAGAATAAAGCCATTTTGGAGTATTAAATGCTCCTGGAACAGTCGGCGGATTATTGGGGTAATATTTAGCTTTAAAGCAAATAGAGTCACCAGGCATTGGTGGCTGGTTTTCACTTTTATGAGTAAGTCGCAATCTACCAAAATCTGTCTTAACAATAACCGCAATTCCTGAAGACCGCGGGATTAAAGATTCCACAGAGCCATAACTTTTTTCTGGAAAATTATCAGTTAGTTTTAAATGATAATCTTTATTAGAAAACGCTTCAAGGCTAAAAGAAATAACAGCAAGAACAAGACAAATAAGGCATATTTTTAAAAGCCATTTAGGTAAATGGTAAGCAAAAAACAAACCAATAGGAATAAAAACAATGCCGTAAGTGGGGTAGGTAGCACTTGCGATAAACAAACTCACAAAAAGAAAAGCACAAAGAGCCGGTCTTTTAAGCCAAGGAGAAAGAAAATCGTAAATCATTAGTATCCTTTATTGAGTATATTTTTATAGTTTCCATTAGAATAAAACGCTTAAGTGAGCGAAAACGGAACAAAAAAATGAGAAAAAATTTTTTAAGAGCTATTTTGATTTTTTTAGTCAGCTTTTTTCTAGAAGCTTGCTCTTATTTTGATGATGAATCAAGTGAAATTACTTTATACCCAGATGGTCAATTCGCTTACGGCTTATTCCCTAATGACGCTGCTTTAAATGACTCCGCAGCCGCACAATTAACTCATGGCATCATTTTAATGGTCTCTCCTGGTGGAAATTACGAACTCTCTTTTGACGCTGACACATCATTTGACGCCCCAGAACTACAATTATTTCGAATTTATTCAAAAAACAATACAAGCTATGGAAAAATAGTTCGCAGAATTTCGCCCAAAACGCAAGAAGGTCGTTTAGTATATCAATTCACTTGTGAAGAATCCAAACCATATTATTGGGCCACAAGCCTTCGAGGTGAAGGCAAATCATTTTACAAAGGCAATGTAAAAAATTTGCGATTTGAAGGTGAAGGAATCTACCCAGAATCATTTTCCATTCGGGTAATTCAAACAGGATTATACACCGGAACAACAGACAGCCTTTCATTTGAAAAACTATCAGCCAAGATTTTTGAAAAATTCAAATCCTATTACAAAGGAATAAAAATAGACACATTTTACACAGTAACAGCAGAAAATCTAGCAGGCAAAAACATTTACCCTTCAGAAAAAGCACAAACGCTACCATACCATAGTGACGGCGAAAAATCCATGTTTTTCCCCGAATTAACAAGCGCAGAAAATAAAGACGAATCTTCGGCCCTAGACTTAATATTAGCCCATAGAATAGACGCCTTAGGGATTTTAGGGTATTCACCATTATTTGGCATAAGCATGTCAGATTCTGGCGCTGCCGTTGTTTTAGCAACGCACGTAGCTAGTGCAAGCGGCATATTACAACTCCATTCAGACGAAATAATCTATACAGCCATTCACGAATCCGGTCATTTCTTTGGACTTCGACACACCACAGCCACCACATCAGATTTACTCACAGGCAGTGACCTCTCCAATTTAGAAGATGGATTTGAAGACACGCCTTTTTGCGAAAAAACCATTCTAGGAAAGACATTAGGCAAGGGTAGTGACGCATGGTTACCAGTATTTCGACTCTTTGCCAGCGCAAGCGTATCTTGTCCCGATGAAACAAACATCATGTACCCTTTATCTTCAGAACACGAACAAAGTTTTTCTAGCGAGCAATTAAAAACAATCCGAAAAAATTTAACCCTGATAAAACACTAATAAAATCACTCAGCACAAAACACAACTATTAAGGAAAGGTGATTTTTGCTTCGCAAAAATCGTCGACAAACCTTTTTATTGCAAACAAACACTTGCCTCGCGCTTCTTGTTCACAACTTCTTGCGAATGGTTCTTGCTCGCGGCTTCTTGCCACTTGCACACAAGTTGTCATTGCGCGCCGTGTAGAATACACGGCGCGGCAATCCCATTGCCACACGCTTCTTGTCATTGCGAGCCGTGCTGAATGCACGGCGCGGCAATCCCATCGCCCACAACTTGTGCGCGAACTTGCCTGCAACTTGTCATTGCGAACGAACTTGCCCACGAATCTTGTCATTGCGATGGAACGTAGTGACAGAAGCAATCTCCTTGCTAACAGATGGCCACGAGGCGCAAGGCCTCTTGCCATGACAACCCTGAAATTGTCATTGCGACAGGTTTTTAGCCTCGTGGCTATTTGTAAAACTTGTCAATAAGTTCTTTCAAGCAAAGAAATCAAAAATTATAGTTCTTTAATTTCTTGTTCAGAAAGACCAGAAATGATTCTGATTTTATCAATAGGAATTCCTTCTACAAGCATCGCTTTTGCCATTTCACGTTTAGCATCATTAATGCCCTTGATTTCTCCATCCAAAAAGCCTTCCGCTTTGCCTTCAAGGAAACCTTCTTCATAATCGGCTTCAGCGATAGAAGTGTAGCCTTTGTTTTCTAAAACTTCTAAAGAGTCCATAATGGTTTCCTTTTCTTGTTGTGGGAGCGTTTCTCGTAAATATACCAAAATTTCTTCTAAAACAGAAGAATAGCTGTTCCCTTGTTTTAAAAGGGAATTCAGTTTCATCGCAATGAGATTTGTCATGGCGAGGAGTCTTGTAAGACGACGCGGCCATCTAAAATGTTTCTAGTAAAGAGAATTAAAAAAGATCTATTGATAAATCTTTCCATTCAGGATTTAATGATTCTATCAAAAAAATTTTCTTTTTTCTACTTCCAGACTTAATTTGTTTTTCTCGTTTTATCGCATCCCGAATATCCTGATAATACTCGCAATATCCTAAGTGTATGACATTGTATTTGGCTGTAAAACCGTGAAGTTTTTCTTTGTGCTCTTTTATTCGTCTTTCTAAATTATTTGTAACCCCTGTGTATAATACACCATAAGGTTTATTAAATAGAATATAAATTGCTGGTTTCATAGTTGTTTATTTTTTTAGATTGCTTCAGCTTTTCAAGCTTCGCAATGACAAGGAACTTGTTTATGAGTGTTTTTTTTGTGAGATAAGTTTGGCTTGTGAGAATAATTTATTTTTGCTTGCCAGTGTGAGTAAACTTGCAGCGTTTTTCGGTTCAGAGAAAACGGTTCTAAAGAAGTTATCGTGATGTCTTTTTTGTTTTTTCGTCATAAGCGTTTTTTTGTTTAAGGTTAAAGTTTCATATAAAAAAGGCAGAACTTTGCTTTAAAGACAAAGCAAGGTTTCTACTTGTATAAACGCTTAAGCAAATGAATTGTTATCAGAAATTTTTGCAAAAGAATGTTTACAGAACTTGTGACAGGAATTGCGATGAGATTGCTTCACTCTTTCAGAGTTCGCAATGACAAGGGACTCGTGACAAGTGCAAAAAGGTTGTCATGGCGAGGAGTCTTTTTAAAGACGACGCGGCCATCTGTTGGCGATGAGATTGCTTCACCCCGTTGGGGTTCGCAATGACAAGTTTAGGATTGTCATGGCGAGGAGGCTTTTAAGACGACGCGGCCATCTAACAACAAGTTGTCATCGCGAACGCAGTGTGGCGATCTGTTGGCAATGGGATTGCAGGCAACTTGCGATGAGATTGCTTCTGTCGTTTCACTCCATCGCGGGTGACAAGAACCGCGAGCAAGTTGTGAGCGATGATTATTTTTTACAATGGAATTCTGCTGAGTTCTGCTGTAAAATAGTAAAGAGTGGAAATTTTTTACAAACAAAAAGTCTAACCATTAAATTTGATAAAATTTTGAATATTTATTCCTCGATTTTAATTTGCTTTAGCGGAATTTACAGAAGGTTCTAGTATTCCTGTAAGTGTTGGTTATGGAACTCAGAATTACGCGTCATTTATTCCTGGAAATACATATTCCGTGACAATTACAGCTGGAAGAAATGTATTCCGTTGTACTGTTTCCCAAGCTGAATCAAGTGCTAGAGTTATTGGAGTCTTTAATAAATCACCATTAACAATACCTGCTCATAATACTCAAGCAACTATTTCTAATCCTGGTTCAGGAACAACCGTTGAGTTTGTTGTAGATGCTTCAGCCCCAACAGACCTTAAATGTGGAACTGATTGGTAAGAAACTTCTATTTAATACCCAAGACTCCCCGGTGGGGGAGCCTTTATCAACAAGAGCCTATTTTATATCATCTTTACCAGGCGCCAAATTGCAAATTGGCCGTTTTATCAAATATTGCATAGACGTCGCATGCCCCTCCAACATTTATTGCGGTCCAATTACCAATATCCACAGAAGTCGTTTTAACAGCGCCACTGCAATCTTGATATGTCACAGAATTTGTAGAACCAGACCAGTTTCCGACTTGCCAACTACCACTACCTATAGAGTATTTGTAGCAAGTAGATGCTGATATATTAAACGGAGATTTTGAAATATTGGTAGAGTTTCCTGCATTACAGGGGAAGCTAGAACCTTCTGTAAACTCTACACTACAAGTTTTAGTTTCACTAACGCCAGCAGAATTCTCTAGGGTGATATCGTAATATTTACTGTTACCATCAGTGTCATTATCAGTAAACGCACCGAGTTTTACAGAACCATTGGAAATACCAGTTCCTGTTTTGTTGATGTCTGTCCCAGTAATAGTATACTTGCACCAGTTCCCACCTTCATGGCAACCATTTACATTTTCTAAGCCAATTGTCACATTGTCCGATTTATCAATAGTGGCTTTTAGCCCAGTCTTACAATCGAATGTCGGCGGATTTATCTGCGAAGCAACTGTTTGAGAACATTTGTTTGCCGGTGAAGGCATGTTATCACATTGACATTCATATGTAAATGTTTTTGACTCAGACCAATTAAATGTTATCTCATAATTTTCAATATTATCTTTGTTATTTAGGTATTCATGTTCATAATTACCACGATATAACTTACAATTATGGCAACTAGAGGTTGCTGTTTTGCCAGTAAATGAGAATGTACTTCCATAATCTACAGTATTCGAAGATACTGAACATGAAAGAGGTGCTTTTACTTCTAACGATGGTGTGCACAATGTCATTGAATTGTTTTTCAACGTACATGTATAGGAGCCAACGGCACTTGGAACAGCGAACTGAAGGTTGTCGCAATTTCCTTCATTACGTCTACACCAAGATTTTGTACTAGATGTTCCACAAGTTAAGGTAAACTCGGCATCTGATGTTAAACCTTGAATATTTGAAACATATAGCTTTACATTGTTTTGTCCTGGCCAGAAACTTGTCGCCCCATTTTCCCACACACACGTAGCCGTTCCGCCCGCACTTTCCTTATACGTTACCTTAAATGAGCAATCATAGGAATCGGTTTTATTTGGGCTATAGATTGTCAAGGTATAATTCTTCTCTCCAGCAGAGTTTGCTCCTTTGAAAGAAACGCTACTACCATCGTAAGAACCCTTTTTGCCACCTATAACTGAACTACCATCAAGCTTAATATCATAGTAACAATCAGCATTACAGCCTTGAACGCTATAAGGGGTGACGGTTATGTCAGAACCTTGTTCTTTATCTGTTTGGTCTTCAATTTCACAAGTAACCTTAAAAGGTTCTTTATACTCCACACTAAAATTACAACTTTCAGTTACGTTATCATTAGTACGAGTCATTGAAAGAGTGTAATTTTTGGTACCTGCTTCGCTTTCTCCATCAAAGGAAATAGGGCCCGGATAATCCCCTCTAGAAACAAAATTTCCATTTTGTTTAATATCATAAGTACAGCCTCCTTCACAATTGGTTACAGTTGGTGTAATTGAAATATTAGAACTAGTTTCTTGACCAGTCAAATTGGTAAAAGCCTCACAATTCAACCCAATAGGTTCAACTTTTTTCACAACTTTAAATGTTGCTGAGCAAGGATCAAATGGATAATCGCTACTTGCACTTTTTACCGTGTAAGTATATTCACAGCCATTGTCGTTTTTGCATTCAGGTGCTGTTCCTTGAGCTGCATAGCTACGAGGACCAGTACCTTCATCAGAAATTTGTTTTGTATCATTTAAATAAATTTCATATGGACATCCTTCATTAGGACATTCATTTAATTTGAAACTAAATGTCGGGTATTTACTTCCGCTTTCAATAGTGGCATTTCCAACAATTTTAGCATCAGAACAAGTGATTTTCCCGATATCTCTTTTACCACAAGGGGTTTCTTTAGTAATGGTTCCTTGAGTAATTGAAGCCGTTATAGAATACGTTTTACCTTGGTTAGAAATGTATGGATTGTGGGAATCTTCAAAAGTAGCCTGGTTCTCGTTCCAACTATTCACTTCTGAAATTGAAAATACGCTTGAACCCTCCACGCTTCCAACAACGTTATAACTACTTACTTTATCTTTATTAGTAATATCTGCTGTTATAATCCATTTAGAAAGTTCTTTATTGTATTCTGCGTTACAATTAGAAATTCCAATCGTATTTTTACACTTAGTTGTTATGCTTTTAAGAACAACATTACCGGTTGTTTTTAATACAATAGCCGTTACATTTTCTGGGTCAAAGCCTTCAGCACCATCAGAGAATGTTTTTTCAACTTCAAAAGAGGCACTATTATTGTTCATTTTTACTGGAGTACTTTCAAAATCATCAGAGCCCCAGTTATTATTTTCACTTAATAGCCAGATTTCAACTTCAGCATTATCTGTATTTTCAAGTTCTATATTAAGTGTAGTGCCACGAAGGTTCGCTTTAGAATTAGAGGAGAATGTTGTAGATTTCTCTTCATTAGAAATACTCAGTTCGCCAGAGAATAATTCAGCATCGTCAACGCATTCTGAAATTTTTCCCGTCCAGAATAAGCCACAATGAGCTCGTTCTGTTTCAGTTTCTGTAGCCCAAGCGTATTCTTTTTCACTAGAAGGAGTGCAATAAAGCCAAGCTTTAGCTGTTTTAACTTCTTGATTTCCTTCTAAATAACCGTGAACGCCTGCCCCAGATTCGCTAAATGAATACCCTTCAAAAGGACATTCTGTAGAACCATTTTCTGAACCTGAACATGCATCTGTTCCGTTATAGTAGTAATATTTTTCAGTACAATTTTCGGAATCAAACCACCCAGAATGACCTACCCAAGGTTTTACTGTTTTTTCTGTAGGGATAATTCCATTTTCAGCAACTGCTGCAAAGGAACATTTTACAGTTGGGTAAGTGTCATGACATTCTGAAGCGTAATCTTCGCTTTTCCAACCAATGCCATAAAGTTTGAAGTTTTCATCGGCAAGGCTAAAGCCTACAAATTCATGAGCTCTGTCTCCGTAATTTGAGAAACCTTTCATATCAAAAGTAGTAGTGTATTCCGTAGGGTCCCCATAATAATTACCAGTAAATGCAGAAACAATTAGGTTCTCGGCAGAAAGCGTTGCACTCATCATTATCATATTTGAAGTAGAAACAGAGGCTTCATTGTCGCTTGAATTTCTTAAAAATTGCGAAGCACAATTGTTTCTATTTTCTGTGCAAAGTTGAGTGGCTAATTTTCCATTTTCATTTACATAAAGATTCAGCATTAGATATTCAGTGGCGGAATTATTTGAACGAAGCATAAATCCCGATTGGGAAATATTTGCGGATTTATCTCCATAACTTGAAGTAGCCTTTGGTAATTGGAATAAAGCTTTCATTGTTCCATAAATACCAGCATTTACAGTACTTAAAACTTTAACAGCAGAACCATCTTTTCCTTTTTTACCAATACTTTCTTTTATGCGAATATAATCGTAATCTTTAGAGACTTCATTTATTGAACCAGCCACTAAATGCCATTTGGCTTTGCTATACTCACCACCAGAAGTTCCAGAACAAGTCCCATCGCAATCATCTATGCAATATTCTGTTTCACCATTAGAACATTCTAAAGAATTTTCTTTAAACTCTTCAAAGAAACAATGTTTATCTTGTTCGTTAAAGTAGGCATAAATAACGGTTTCGTTGTCAGAAACTGAGAAATCGTTGTATTTGCTGCTAGTAATAGGTTCTGTTGTTGGGCAAGAGCCACTAGCACATTTCCAATAACTGAATTGTTCATTTTCTGTATTATTTTCTTTATCAATACTTAAAGAAATCGTTTCGCCATCAAAAACAGAAATAGTGCATGTTTTGTCATCATTTGGAGCATTGCCATAAGAGCAGTGACTTTCTCTGTTTCCTGCTTTGATATCAATGACTGGATTTTGGCCATCGATTTCTCCTTTAAACCCAACTTTTACACTGCGTTTTTTACGCTTAATAGACGCATTAAGTTCGTAAGTTTTATTGACTTCTAATGTAGAAAGGTCTAGAGAATTATCATCTTGAGGAATAATGATTATACATTTATCATTATTGACAGGGTTTAATTTGACTTCGCCTGTTCCACCAACAGATATTGCCCAAGAATTATTTCGAGTATTTACACCAAAATTAGTAGACGGTTCAACCCAGGTTTCTTCAATGTTACAGTCAGGCCATTCATTTAATAAATTTCCGTCCGGGCAATTTTCAGGAGAGTTTGTACAATAAGTTTTTATGTCTTCAAGAGTAGCTTCTATTCGATTAAGAGTAGCATTAGACGAAACGTGTAATTCAGCTGAATAAGGGCTTGTCAAGTTATAACCTTCGCCACTTAAAAGATTGAATACTAATGTTCCACTAGCCGCACTAGTTGTTGTTACTGTAAAGAGGGTAACTTGCGAAGAGGCGTTATTCGCAGGCAAATCAAATATGCATTTGCCATTGCCGTCATTTGTGCCACTTGCTAAGCTATAGCTCCAATTTTCTGGAGCACTTGGGCAAGAAACATTAAGTTTTATTGGCTGGTCATGAGCCGGGACATTTACTTTAACTTCATGAGAACCAGAAGCAGGCATTTCGTGAGAAGGTTCTACAAAATTGATTGCAGGGGTGCTTCTTTGGTCTTCGCCAACAACAACCCAGAATGGAACTTTATCGTGATTAGCGGCACTTGCTTCACATTTAAATTTCCCTTTGTTTAATGGTGTTCCGTCATTGTAAAGTTTACCAGAAGAAGGTATTCCCGAACAACTAACGCTGACATCTTCTTTTTGGAGAGCCGAACCATTCAATGGCAAAACATTATAATAGTCAGGAAGTTCACCATAAGGGTCTGATGGCAAATAAATAACGCGAGGTAAAACAATAAATGATGGATTTAATTCTGTTACAGCATTTGCTATTGGCAAACTTTCATTATTTTCATATTGAGATTCAAGCGTAATACCAAGTTGCGGCGCCATAGAGATGAAATATTTATCGTAACCAGTTTCTGTAAGCAAAGACTCGCTAGAACCTGAACCCGAACCACTTTCAGTCCCACCTGAAGAGCCACCGCAAGGCGAACCATCATTGTTACAAATAATCGCAGCATCTGTGAGTTCTTTTAACAATTCTAAATCATTATCTAATGAAGCATCTTCAAATCGAACTTTATGACACTTATCAGCGGGAATGTAAAGCGTTCCCGTTAAATGAATTTTACTTGTTTGAGTTATCGGGCCTTCAGAATAAATAAATACATGCTTTGCAGTACTTTGCAAATATTCTGCTCCACCAATTAGATATAAAAAGACAGAAGAACCATCTGTTGCTGAAATCATCTTATTTTGTGCGTTAATTTGCGGTTCAACAATGATTATAAACTTTCCTGATAATTCGCCTCCAACTTTATTGCTACCGCTAGAGGAATTTAACTTTACAACCAAAAAACCATTATAAAAATTATCTTTTTGAGTTTCATCTACAGATGCTTGAGCATAACATGTATTTAAATTCGACACTAAATTATCATTCCATTGGGTGATATCTTTAGCACATGCCACTTTATTTGCAAATGTTTCAAATTTTTCTTTAGCTGTAATAATAGGGTCTTTTATTTTATAAGCAGAACCATCACATCCAGGTTCCTTTTTCCAAATAAGATCACATTTTTCTTTTACAGATTCAGCACATTCTAAATCTTCTGGTTTTTCTGCAGGGAATGTTGATTGGAATTCACCTTTCACCTGGAACCATGGGCGAACGCCGCATTTGGGTTGCCATTCATTTGCTTTTGTACAATAAGGAGACGCTGTTGGGGCATTTCCATTGTAATTTAAATAACGATAACCGTCGTTAGTCTTCCCTTCAGAATTAGTATGCCAACTATCCGTAAAAGCATATTTTCCATCAAAATCGCTCTTACCATTAGTATTTGGAGTCCCTGGATAATTGACAAAGTAGGAGTTCATCCGAGTGCCTTCATCATCGCCTGGCCATATCCAATAGTTATCTTGATACCTGCCAAAAGTCACATCTGTCCAGCCATCAGGCATATAATAGATATAGTACATATTCGGTTTATTATCTTTTTTGATTTCTGGATATGGCTGGTAAGTATGTCCATTCCACCACTCAGGATTGTCACATCTTTGATTCTCTCCACTACATTTTTTGGGATGTCCACTATGCCAATTAGGAGATAGCTCACGAAAACTTCTATCACTTCTTAACTTATCATAATCACTCCATGGGTGCCCTGCCTTAATATAAATTTTTGAATTTTGATCTTTACCTAACACAATTTTATGATATGAATCATGATTATCAGCATCAGTCCATAAAGGTTTTGTTCCAGGCATCCATATGTTACCATCTACAGTAAATGGATTATTACTATTAACAGGCTTAATCCAAACATAAGCGTCATCTTCTAAACATAAATTTCCGTGAATAGATAACGGCTTATCATTTAAACTTGTATTCAAAACCCCGCCAAGGAAAACATTTCCTGCAATACTAAAATTGCCACCATTCCCTTGTGTAACATCGCCATCAAAATAAGCATTACCTGTCAATTCAGCAGATCCGGTAAATTTTCCACCAATATAAACATCCTTTCCACTAATACCCTTATTTTCTAGATCAGCGTTTCCGCCAATACATGTTAATTCACCAGCAGTAGCACCAGAACCAGACAGATCCGCATTTCCTGTAACTACCCAATTTTTTTCAATTGTTGGTGGATTATTTCCTTTTCCCCAATCTCCATTCATAATCGCAGACTGAAAGTAGGTGCTTGTTCCTGTAACTCCGCCTCCAAAATATGCATATTCAAAATCTATTTCACTTTTGGTTTTCTCTTGAGGCACCTTTACCTGATACAACCCATCTACATTGAAAATGGCTACTTCGCTATGGCGTGTATTGTTTCTAGCTTCACCGGAAGAAAGAATTTTGAGTTTGTATGTTGATTTTTCTGTGTTGACACCAACAAGCCATACATGGTAATCTTGGCCTTCGCGTTGTAATGTGCGTAATCTGTCATCTATGTTTACAGGCTTATTGCCCCCATCAATGTAAGCTTTGATTAAAGCCCCTACATTGTTTGCATGGTATGTCATCCAGGCTCTTGCGTTTTCAATACCTGCGATAGAACTCTGGTAAGCTTCTCGCTGTAACATGCGGCTAGCACTTGAACGGCCTTCGCTTGTAATCCACTTGTAAGTGGCTGTTGCAGCAATAGTTGCTATCATCATAAACAGCAACACAGTGATAAGAGAAATACCAGTTTTTGAATTTTTATAAACTTTTTGCATGGGAACCTCCTGGCCTTAATCCTTTGGTCCGTTACTTGGTGTTGGGATAATCAGGCTAATTTCAGCACTTTCTCCACCACCATTGTTTTTTCCGCCTCTATTTATTTGCAAGTCTAATTTTAAGGCTTTAACATTTTGTTTTTCTGTTATATTGGCTTCTGGGTCAAAATATGGTGTTTCGAAATCATAATTTGATGAAGGAATTTTGTTGATTTTTAAATTTTTTATAGTAATTGTCCCTTGCGAAACTAAGGGAGAATAAGCTGCAAAAGTAAATGCTAAGCAAACGTTTTCAACTTTTTCAGAAACTGAAAAGCGCATAGAGCGTTTCCCTTGCCCATTCATTTCAAGTGGTGGGAAAAAGAGAAAATCATCGATTAATTTATTTGCTCCTTTTTTAGGAATTTCTCCTGTTTCTATGTTTCTAAAACCTACCGACATGTGGTCAGTGCCAGGCACAAATAATATGCTTTTGTCATTTGTTGTTCCTGGATATGGGATTTCAAACGAAATTTCATATTCTTGGTTGGGTTCAAATTCTAGTTTGCCATAATTAGAACAAAGGTTTTTCCAAGAGTCTGTTTGTACATTTGCAGAAGAGTTATTGCGAATAGCAAATAATTGATTTAGTTTTCTATAACTTTCGTCAAGAATTTTTTCGTTAAATTGGTCGTAGTTCGAGAAAAATTGTGATAAAATAGCTCCATCACCACCTTTGTTTAATTCGCCACTTGTGTTTGAAACTAGCATAGTTACATAGTTGATATCACCCACTCTAGGGAATAACAAAAATTCTGTTTCATCATTTGGTGGAAAGTATTGTTGTTCTTCTGTATTTACTCCTGGTCTAGCGGCATGTACTTCAAACTTTTGTACACCTGTTGCCATTTCAATTCCTTCTGGTTCTTTATTGAGATCGGCACAAGGGTCATCAGCACTTAATGTTAAACCATCTTTTTTTTCAAGAATTTGACAACTTCTGTGAAGAATATTGCTTTCTACATACCATTTGATTTCTTCAACGGCATTAAAATGTCCATTTGCATCATAGCGCACACGCCGAATGGTTAGCTTATCAAAGCCGTCTTGAGTTTCAATTTTAAAAGAAGAAGAATCCTTTTTTTCTTCTACAGAATTTTCTGGGTCCATATAAACTTTATTGTAAACATCACTGAACTTGTCGTCTCCACCAGCAATTGTTTCTTCTTTGGAACTTTTTGCTCCCACTTGAGAAACATCAGATTTAAAATAAGTCGCGACGTTTTCTGCTTCTTGGGTAGCCTTGATAATGTTTTGCGTGCGAATGCGGAAACGCGTAGAATCCGTAAACGCTTGGCCTGCAATTAAAACAACAATTCCCAAGATGGCTATATAAACCATCAATTCCATCAGGGTAAAACCTTTTTTTGTATTCAAATTTTTCATCGAATGACTCCTGATACACTGATGGATTGTGTTGAGTTTTTAAAAGGCCAACTGACTTTTACATCTAATCGTTTTGCGTAAACATGGCGAGTGCTATCTTCTTCTAAAAGCATAGAAGTTGCTGTCGCTGTATAAACACTATCTGGCGAAATAGTCACTTCTGCGTTATATGTGACCGTAATGTCGTATTGAATGGCACCAGGTTGTGCCTTCCAGGTGCGTGTAATTGGGTCTAGTACTAGAGGTTTTCTTGAACCATCTTCGGCAAATAAATCAGGGTTGTTATCTGAAAGAGTGGCTAAGCCTAGAGAACCTAACGAATCAATGATATTCTGAGCGACTTCAGTTGCGCCATCTCTGCCACGAATGCGAAGTAGAGATTCACGGTTACCGCTTTGAAGATTCAAAACCGCTACATAAAGAAAACCAAGAACGGCTGCGGCTACAAGCACTTCTACTATACCAAAACCGCGTTTTAATCCAGCTGCAGGTTTTGCGCCTTTACTTGTTAACATTTCTCTTGGTTCTTTCTTGATAAAACTCATACTTCCTCCTAAAGTTCTACCCAAGAACCGTCCCCAGAATATTTGACCATTGGGGTAAATGAATTCTTTGTTTTAACTTTAGCGGCTGCTCCATAAAGGTCTTTGCCTCCATACTGGACACCAAAAAATCCTTCATAAGGAGCGGCACTCAAACCTATGCGTGGAATAAATTGAGCTCCGTTTTCTTCAAAGTTTACGCCACCTAAAATTTGTGCCGCACTCGTTTCACTTTTGGTTAAAATCTGAACCGGCGGGTCTATTAAAAGGCTATCTAAACGCGTTACTCCGCTTGAATTACTTTTTACCGTTGCGCATGTTCCTTTAAATGTCACTAATTTCTGGTCACTATCTCGACGAACGCAAAGAGTAT
>Ga0233386_1000178_pt1 | contig 20279 bp, 11 predicted proteins | sample ElkDunMinimDraft_17_FD_191544 | JGI IMG/M metagenome (GOLD analysis project Ga0233386, IMG submission 191544) | Fecal eukaryotic communites from dung pellets of Tule Elk in California, USA - Elk Dung G4 | ecosystem: Host-associated > Mammals > Digestive system > Large intestine > Fecal | place...
GGCTTGCTGCCGAGGTTTCTAACATGGGATGTACCCCTGAGGCTATTGCAGCATTCCAGAAGGCAGGCATCATGTTCGCACCGGGCAAGGCGGTCAACGCCGGCGGAGTGGCTACATCCGGTCTGGAGATGACCCAGAATGCGATGCATATCAGCTGGTCTCCAGCCGAAGTGGATGAAAAGCTCCATTCCATCATGTCCAACATACATGAAGCATGCGTCAAGTACGGTACACAGCCGGACGGCTACATCAACTATGTCAAGGGTGCCAACATCGCCGGTTTCATGAAGGTGGCACGTGCGATGCTTGAGCAGGGAATAATCTGATAAATCTTCATAAATACATGTTTAAGGACCAGTATTCTGAACTGGTCCTCTTTTTTTGTGCCTCATTGGAAATTGGATAGGTTTTCATATATTTGCGACCGATTAATCCTATATGTCAGACAAAAATGAAAAGATTTTTCGATCCACCTCAGCCAAAGCCGCTTCTCCCGAAGGAGAAGGTAGATAAGGTTTACAGATCTATGCGGCTTAAAGTCTTTATGGGAGCCTTTCTGGGCTATGCCGGTTATTATCTGGTCCGAAAGAATCTCTCTCTCGCTTCTGCAGATATGATAGCAGAAGGACTTATCGACAAGCAGGGAGTCGGAATCGCGGCCTCAGCTGTTTCCATTGCCTACGCTTTCAGCAAATTCATCATGGGAACGCTTTCCGATCGTTCAGATGCAAGAAAATTCCTCACGATTGGTCTTATTATGGCCTCTCTTGTGATGATGTCAGTCGGATTTCTTCCATTCTCACCATCGGACATGGCCATTAATGTATCAATACTTTTCGTATTCATGCTTTTCGTCGGAGTCCTGTCCGGGATGGGGTGGCCTCCGTGTGGAAGGGTCATGGCATATTGGTTTTCGAACAATGAGAGAAGCTTCAAGATGTCTGTGTGGAACATATCTCATACAATAGGCTCTGGTACTCTCGGCGTCATCGCTCTTTTTGGGGTCGGGATATTCGCTGATATGGGTGTAGATCAGACATGGAGGGCAAATTTTATTTTTCCCCCTCTCATAGCTATGTCGATTGCTGTTTTCTGCTGGTGGGCGTTGAGGGATACTCCCGAATCATGCGGTCTTCCTTCTGTTGCAGATTGGAGAAACGACCACTCCGGTGTGCGGACAAAGGAAAAGGTCGGCGAGAAGGTTCCATTCAAGACACAGTTATTTGATTATGTCCTTAAGAACAAATGGATATGGATGATAGCATTTGCCAATGTATTTGTCTACCTGATACGTTATGGTGTGGGGGATTGGTCACCGACATACCTTCAGGAGACAGGCATCATGACGGCTGCAGAGAGTAAGCTGGCCTTCTCGATCCATAATTATGTCGGAGGGGTCGGTACCATTTTCTGCGGATGGATTTCTGCAAAATTCTTCAGGGGAAAGTGTGCTCCTTCAAATGTGATCTTCATGACGCTGGTAACGATAGGAGTTCTGATATATTGGCAGATTCTTCCGCTGGCTGCAGCGACGGGAGTTGCGCCGAAGGTCTGGGCATATGTGGCCTTGATCCTTATCGGTTTCTGTATCTATGGCCCTGTCGCTTTGGTCACGATACAGGCTGTGAATCTTGTTCCTAAGAATGCTACTGGGACAGCTGCCGGATTTGTCGGTCTTTTCGGTTATCTTGTGGGGGACTCCCTTCTGTCAAAGATTATCGTTGGTGGAATTGCAGACCACAGCTGGGATGCCGCCAATATGACCATGGTGATAGGAGCGCTCCTCGGCATCCTGCTTTGCATATTTACAATCCGGTCAGAGAAGTCTTGATTAATATTTCTCGTAAACTCATTGGATTTTTGATAGGTTTTTATAAATTTGTGGTCGATAAATCTTATTTGTCTGACAAATAAGAAATAAACCATGGAATATTAATAACCAAAACAACAACTGGAATGAGTACGAGAAAACTGATTTCATTAACCTTGATCTGGATGTTGGCTTGCAGTGTTTCATATGCTCAAGAACAAAGGACAGTCAAAGGCAAGGTGGTCGACAACGACGGAGAACCGATAGTCGGCGCAGTAGTATTCGTGAAAGGAACCCAGAACGGTACCTCTACAGACTCTTCAGGTCAATTCAGACTCGAAGTGATGGAGGGGGACGAGGCTCTTGAGGCCGGATGTATCGGTTATAAGACCGGTTATCATCAGTTGGGTGCCAAAGACGCGGATATCCTCATTACGCTTTCTGAAGAAGCGTTGAATCTGGAAGAGGTAATCGTGGTCGGTTATGGAGAATTTTCAAGAAAATCCATTACCTCTGCAATTGCCAAGCTTGATGGTGACGAACTGGCAGACCTGCCGGCATCATCACTTAATGAAACTCTTAAAGGAAAGATTGCCGGTCTTCATATTGTACAGACAGACAACACACCGGGAGGAGGTTTCTCGATGAAAATTCGCGGTGGATCATCCATTACAAACGGTAATGAGCCTCTCGTATATGTTGATGGAGTCGAAAGAAACATGGCGACGATAGACCCGAATGATGTTGCATCCATTGAGGTGCTGAAGGACGCAGCCTCCAGTGCTGTGTACGGAGCAAGGGGTTCAAACGGTGTAATTCTCGTTACTACAAAGAAAGGAAGTTACGAGAGACCAATGAGAGTCACATTCGAGGCAAAACTGGCATATCAGGAACCAGAGACAGAACGCGACTTCCTGAACGCAGAGGAATATATAAGTATTCTCCGCCCGGCTGTTGCGATAAGCCAGTCCCCTACATGGAATTTCAATTCCGGATGGTCAGCATCATCGGGTAATACCGGAAGCAGTATCTATTCGACCAGATACTATAATGAAGGAGACGTCCTGCCTGCCGGATGGAAAACCATGGTCGATCCGATAGATGAGACGAAGACATTGATGTTTTGTGACACTGACTGGCAAAGCATCATGTTCCGACCTGCATTCTGGCAGAATTATTATATAGGAATAGACGGTGGAGGAAAGAACGTGAGATACAGCGGAAGTGCAAGCTACGTTGACGATCAGGGAATAGGACTTGCCACCGGATACAAGAAATTCAATATCAAGAGTAATGCGGAAGCTAAAATCGGCAAGAGTCTGACAGCAAACCTGAACATGTCATATCAGTACACAGATCAGGATGCCTACGCGAATCAGATGAATGCTATTTCACGTGGTCTGTCTGCGACACCGACTCAGATTACATATTTTGAAGACGGAACTCCGGCACAAGGTTATAATAAAACCAGCCAGACTCCTATATATTATACTTATTACTCCGACAACAGCGATATCAGGCAATACATCACCATAAATGGCGGTCTGAAACTCGATATCCTTCCTGGTTGGACTGCTAATGTATCTGGTTCCTTCTTCAACCAGCTGATTGATCAGTCAACATTCCTCAAGGCAAACATGTACGATTCTTCACGTCCTGCAACATCTTATCATTCTTCTACGATGAGACTTAAGATGGATGCATTCACACAGTATCAGCACAAATGGGCTGATGCACACAACTTCAGTGCAATGCTTGGATATTCGTATCAGAACAGAATGTTCAAATCTATGGAGGCAACCGGAACAGGAGGAAGTTCCGACAAGATATCGACAATCAACGCATCATCCTTGACAACAGGTACTTCTACCTCCAATCAGGATGTGCAGATGGGTTTCTTCGGTCGTGTCAACTATGATTATAAATCACGCTACCTACTGACACTCGTTGCACGTTACGACGCATCGTCAAAATTCATGAAAGCTAACAGATGGGGATTTTTCCCGGGAGTTTCAGGAGGATGGATTGTGACAGAAGAGCCGTTTATGAAGGACGTGAAATGGCTGGATTATTTGAAAGCCCGTGTCAGCTACGGTCTCACCGGAAACAACAACATCGGAATCAACGATGCTCAGGGTAACTACAACGCCACTTATGTGTACAATGGGAATGCTGCCATAAGAGGAACCTCAATGCCTAACGAGAACCTTTTTTGGGAGACCACCAAGCAGCTTGACCTTGGTTTCGAGTTCGGAGTGTTGGATAACAGGATATACCTCAGTACGGACTTCTACGACAAGTACACCACCAACCTGCTTTATGACATGCATCTGCCGAATACATCGGGATATTCAAGTGTGACTACAAATATGGGTACAGTCCGTTTCTGGGGATGGGAGTTCGATCTTACAACACGAAATATTGAAAAGGAGAATTTTTCCTGGGAATCAAAACTGATTGTGAACATAAACAAGAATGTAGTAAAGAAACTACCTGAAAACGGAATGGACAGAAACAGGACTTCAGCCGGAGGATATACAATGTACTCCAACGGTGACGGTACTTATTTCGGAGGACTGGCAGAAGGTGAACCGCTTTACAGATTCTACGGTTACAAGGCTATTGACATCTATCAGACAGACGCAGAGGCGGCATTGGCACCTTATGACGAACTTGCCAGAGGATTCAACTACAAGGACGGCACAATCGTGGCAGGAAGAAAGTTCGCAGGAGACTACAACTGGGCTGATCGAAACAAGGACGGCAGAATCACCAAAAATCAGGACCTTTTCTGTCTTGGAGTGACTGAACCGGTTGTTACAGGAGGATTCAACAACACATTCAGATTAAAGGACTTTACCCTGAATGTATATCTCGATTATGCTGCCGGACATTCTATCCACGACAACAGCCTCGGAAGATATTTCTATGCGACATTCTCCTGCAACTATGCTCTTTCATCTTATGTCAAGGAGTGCTGGAAAAAGCCGGGAGATGTAACGAGATATGCTAAATTCTGGGCGAATGATTCAGGAGCAGGACAGGATAATTTCAACCGCGCATCCAACATCTTCACTTATAGAGGAGATTATCTCTGTATAAGAGAGGTATCACTTCAATATAATGTTCCGAAGAGTTTCTGCAAGAAGCTTCATATGAACAATCTTCAGGTAACTCTATCCGGAAACAACCTCTATTACTTCACGGCAGTAAAGGGTATTTCTCCTGAAATAGGAGCAGCTTCCACATATGATGAAGGCTATGCCAACTACCCTCCTGTAAGAAGGATATCACTCGGTCTAAAGGTAACATTCTAAACTATAAGGCAATGAAGAACAAGACTATATCAATGATTCTATGCACAATCGTCCTCTGCTGTTCATGCATCAACGATCTTGATGTGACACAGAAGAGTTCGATCAATGCATCAGGCATGTGGCAGGAGGAGAGTGACTTCACTGCTGCCATGTACGGATGCTGCTACTCATTCAGGAATGCATACAAGGTCAATCTCACATACTGGGGAGATTTCAGAAGCGGCATCATCGGACCAGGACTCGGATCCTTCAAAGCAAGTGCACACGTCAACAACATCCTCACATCATCTGAAGGTAAAGGAACAAATTGGAGTACGCTGTACACATGCATAAACGATTGTAATGTACTCCTTAAACATATTGATGACATAAGTTGGTCAGACTCGGCAAAGAAAAACCAGATTATGGCAAACGCATATTTTCTCAGGGCATACTGTTATTTCACGATAGTAAGGACGTGGGGAGACGCTCCGCTGATGACTGCCGGTATCGAATCAGACAAAGATGACGTCACTCCTGCACGTTCTGCCGCACATCTGATCTATGAGCAGATAGAGAAGGACCTCAATCAGGCTGAAAGTCTCATGCCGGAAAGTGTCAAAGACTGCAGTATCGGCAATCTAGGGGCCATCAATATGCTTCAGGCAGATTATTACCTCTGGTGCTATCAGACGAGAGAGCATGATCCGGCTCAGCTCACCGCAGCAGAAACAGCTGTGAACAAGGTGCTGGAAAATACTGCATACGGTCTTCTGGACAACTATGCGGATGTGTTCTCGATAAACAACAAGAAGAACAAGGAAATCATCTTCTGCATTCATTTTCAGAAGGAAACAGAAGAAATGTCAAATTACTGTGCCGACTATCTGATTCCTACCAGCAAATGTCCGGAAGATGCATATTACATCGAGAACGACCTCATCAAGACCGGCAGTCAGGATCAGTGGTACTCTTTCAGCACTACTTTCTGCAATCTCATCAACTCGGAAGAGACGGACACAAGAAGCGAAACATCATTCATGTCCTATACTGTTCCTGAGACAGGAAATACATATTCGTGGATTAACAAATTCCCTGGGGAGTGGGAATCTAACGTAAGATATTTTACGTCAGACATTCCGCTTTACAGATACTCTGAGGCATTGTTGTTTAAGGCAGAAATAGAACTTGAAAAGGGAGGTGATGCTCTTGAGTGGCTGAACAAAGTGACAAAAAGGGCATATGGAAAAGATGATTACTATTCGGATGAGCTTACAGGTTTACAAATACGCGAAGCCCTGCTGAATGAAAGGCTTAAAGAATTTGCAGCTGAAGGAAAGAGCTGGTATGACTACATCAGACTCGGATATGCATTCATCAAGATTCCTTCACTGGTAGGCCGTCAGAACGAAACAAACATCCTCCTCTGGCCTATTTCTTCCGCATGTTTCACAGATAACCCTAACATTCGCCAGACTGTAGGTTACAATTAATGGACACAGATATGAAAAAGATAATTATACCAGTATTGACGGTCATGTTTATTCTGAGCTCGTGCTATGAGGAACTTCTCTTCGGCGAGGGATGGGTCGATCCAAACCCTCCGGCAGGGGAAAACGGCCCTGCTCAGGACAATACAGAGATGGAGCCTCTGCCTGACAATGGTGAGATCGTCAAGTCCGACATATTCACTGCTGCCAGGGAAAACTACAACTATTACAGGATTCCTGCCCTCATCCAGACCAAGAAGGGAACACTTCTGGCTTTCTGTGAAGCAAGAAACACAGAACCTGATTTCTATAACGCCGCAACGTTTCCCAACGCTCCAGTAGGATCGGGCAAAGATACAGGAGATATAGATCTTGTTGTAAAGAGATCAGAAGACGGTGGCGCGACATGGTCTGAGCTACAGGTCCTTTACAACGATCAGCATAATACATGCGGCAACCCGGCTCCGGTGATCGATCAGGAAACAGGAAGGATCATATTGTTCTGGTGCTGGCAGAGATATCCGTCCAAGCTCAACAGTGATATCATAAGCAATATCCCTGACGATCACACAAGGCGCGTCATGTATAGTTACTCAGATGATGACGGACTGACATGGACAGGACCGATAGACCTGACCCCTAGCGTCAAAGAAGCTGATATGAACTGGTATGCTACCGGTCCTTGCCATGCAATCCAGAAACAGACCAATCCGTATAAGGGCAGAATAATCATCCCTGCAAACCATCGTCTGAAGTCATCCGTTGACAAAAATCATAACTACTCACATTGCATTTACTCTGATGACCACGGGAAGACCTGGAAACTGGGTGGTAAGACAGCTGTAGGAGGCAATGAAAGCTGTATAGTCGAGCTTGGAGACGGTAATATCATGACAATGATGAGGGTTGCCGAAACCGATGTAAATGTGAAGAACCGGGCCTATTCCATCAGCAGGGATGGAGGAGACACCTGGGGAGAATTCAAGGTTGTGGAAAGCCTCATTGACCCGGGATGTCAGGGATCTGTTGCAAACTGGTTCGAGGGTGGCAAGCCAAGCAATACCCTCCTTGTGAGCAACTGCTGTCACAAAAGCAGCAGATCGAATCTATGCATCTCTGTCAGCCTTGACAACGGTGCAAACTGGAATATGGTAAAGCAGGTGTGGAGTGGCAGGGCAGCCTACTCGGACATCCTTGTCCTTGGAGACGGTTCCGTATGTGTGATGTACGAATATGGAAGCGGCATGTTCGGAAAGGCGAATCCAAATGAAAAAATAGGATTCGTACGCTATCCTGCTTCAATCGTAAAGAGTGAATTAGGTATTTAAACTATACTGTCATGAAATACAGAATATTTACAATATTATCGGTACTGGCACTTGTGTCCTGTACACCTGATTACGTGGATATCAATACTTCTGCCATTGCATCGCAGCAGGAGTCGCAGATGACGCTGGATGTCAGGGTGTCAGGAAGCATGATTTCAACAAAATCATATGTCGGTGCAGATGAAATGAAGGTTGAAGATATGGATGTCTTCATCTTCGCATCAACGGAGAAAGGACACGTTCTCGAATGGGTCAGCAAAGGATTGACACCAGATCTGTCAGAGGAAGTTCCCGGTTCAAAGGACAAGAAGATATGGTCTCAGGTCATCACGCTTCCTACATCCGGTTCCAAAAGGATCGTAGTGATCGGAAACAAGGCCGGAGCAGAATATCCTCCACTGAAGACAATTTCAGAGTCACCGGAAGAAGCGACTGACTATAACACGTTTGCAGAAGGTCTCAAATTAAGTATCAGCCAGATGCCTGAAGCACCGCTGTTCATGATGGGACAGACTGACATCGCAAGTTCTGTCGGGACATATCCTTTCGTCACACTTGCCCGTCAGTTTGCAAAGGTCGACATCAAGGCCCCAGGTCTTGAACTTGCCTCTGTTCAGATGACCAACACTGCTACAGAGTGCTGGCCACTCGTGAAGGATTTTGAGAAGAAGCCTGCTGCAATGGGAGGACTTCCTGCTGTCAATGTGTCAGGAAGCAATGTGAATGGCAAGATATATCTTCTCTATACTCCAGGGATTCAGTCTGAAGCTTCCGATACGAGAGCTGCATTCAAGATATCAGGAACAGCTTCAGGAGAAGCATTTGAGGATATAGTTTACTGTCCAAACCCGGTCATGGCAGATTACAACTACGTGATGAATCTTTCGTATTCCGGTGGAAAGCTCTTTGCAGATTTCACTCCTGACTGGAGCTCGGGTACCCTCACCGTGCAGGGCGTGAAACTTCTGAACGGCATGATGACATTCCCATATCTGTCTGACAGATTCTATGGATATGAACTCACATGGACAACAGAAATGACTGGCCCGATCGTCCTGACAAAGAATGGTGAGGAAAGCTGGTACAATGTATTCATTGACGGACCGCTCATCAGGGTATGCTGTGTGGAAGATAATTATACCGGTGCCGAGAGATCGGCTACATTCACAGTGAGCCTCGGTAAGAGCAGTGTGGAAATATCCCTCACACAGCAGAGTGTTCCGACCCAGACGGTTAAGTTCGGAGACCTTGAATTCATGGACAGAAACCTGGGTGCTACACTTCCTTCATTTGAAGAGAATATCATCAGTTCCGAGACATACGGATACTACTGGCAGTGGGGTCGCAACATCCCGTTCCCTAATGTGGGAACTCTTGAGACTGACTCTGCTCCGGATGCACTGACTTATGAGCAGGCTATGAGCAGCCGTAAGTTCTATAGCGTAGATAAAGTATGGCTTAGGAGCGGTGTGACATATTCTAAACTTGAAACATTCTGGAAGGATGTTTCCGGAAGTTATGGAGAGCCTTGCCCAGAAGGATGGCACATTCCTTCATATTACGAAATCCAGAGGATCATTCCTTACAAGAACAGTGCAGGAATCGGAAACTTCAACAACGTCAGCACAAAGGTAAATACTGATGAGATCTTTGAAAAAGATGGTCCAAGCTATGAAGGACTGTATGTCACCGCAGGTCTTGAAAAGGCAGCCATCTACGCCGTGAAGAAGTACAAGACCATAGATGCCTACTATCTCAGAATACAGAGAATCATAAGGAACAATATAGCATATCTCAAGATAGACCGTCTTCCTGGTGACGAGAATTCTGATTTTACCGGCGAAGATGCTGCATCAAAGCTTGCATCGGCAGAACAGTTATTCGCCACTGCAGATGCATCAAAGATGGAGACAATTTGTTTCCCTGCTACAGGATACATTGCTCTTGCAAACGGACAGCACTCATTCCAGGGTCAGGCTCTATATATGTGGGTAAGTTCAGCGTGGTCAGATGTATATGCAAGTTCACTATGCTTTGACAACTTCACAGCTGAAAGCAACAACAGCAGAATCTACAGCAAGGCCAACAATTTTGCTCACGGAATGCCTGTAAGATGCGTAAAAGACTGATTATGAAACACATGACAATATTTTCAATTATTGCCGCAATATTACTTTGCTCTTGCTCTTCCGGCCCTGCAACAGTGGTCGGAAGAGTGAGCTGCGAAGGCAAAGGAATCAGCGGCGTCGTCATCTCTGATGGAGTGGAAGTAGTCACCACTGACTGGAGAGGACGTTACAGAATGAACTCACAAAAAGCAAACGGATATGTATTCATCAGCATTCCGTCGGGATATGAAGTAGGCACTACAGGGCTGCTGCCAGATCACTTTGTCAGGGTCGGAGCCAATGATGTGGATACGGCAGACTTTGAACTTGTCAGAGTAAATCAGGACAAGTTTACCCTGATAGTAAACACAGATATCCACCTCAACGGAGACTCCGTGGACAGGGATGTGGAACAGTTTCATGAGCTGTATTTCCCGGATCTGTGCAAGACCGCTTCCGAGATCGAGGGACCGCTCTATACTCTCTGTCTTGGCGATATGTCCACCGACGGAAAATGGGCAAAGAACAATTTCGGACTTCCGGAATATCTCAAGGAGCTGGAAGGCTATAGGGGCCCTATATTCCACGTGATGGGCAACCATGACAACCAGCCTAAAGGAAACGGTACTGTCGATGAGTGGATCAGCTATATTGGAGAGAAGAACTACAAGGAGACCATCGGACCTGACTACTATTCCATGAATATCGGAAATGTACATTTCACGATGCTTGACAACATCCTTACCCTTGGCCCCGAGACCAAGAAGAGAGATGCAAAGGTTGCAGGTACCGGATTCGGGTATGCCTTTGATCAGGAACAGCTTGACTGGCTCGCTAAGGACCTCTCATATGCAGACAAGGATAAGCCTCTTGTAATGTGCTATCATGTGTCTTTGTATAATACGGATGGGATTGATGAAAACGGAATGACCAGACTCAAGGCTCGCAAGTCCAAATTCCAGACTCCGGACGTTCTTCTGGATATGGTCAAGGACTTCAAGGAGGTTCATTTCCTCTGTGGACATTGGCATCGGACAGAGACCTACGCCATATCCGCAAACATAATGAACCATACTGTAGCATCGGCAGGTGCTGTTTCATGGAAGATAAATGATCTTGATATGCCTATGATATGCGAAGACGGTACACCGGGAGGCTATCAGATATTTACTGTTGAAGGCGATGATATCAGCTGGCAGCTGAAATCAAGCTATGACACGATTGAGAATAGCCAGATGAGGGTGTATGACCTGAATGTCACCCCTGTCGAGTATGGCGGAGAGCCGGGGTCGGACAAACTCCTGATCAATGTCTTCAATTGGGATGACGAGTGGAAGATTGAGGTGTCTGAAGGTGGTAAGTCTCTTGATGTGCAGAGGATAGCAGGGTATGACCCTCTCTACAAGCAGATCCGTACTGAGACCAAGACACTGCTGCACCGGCCGAAAGCGTTCCTGACAAGTATAAATGCCCATATGTTCACTGTAAAAAGAGAAAACACAGATAAAGAATTAACAATAACCGTAACCGACCGGTTCGGAAACGAATACGTAAACACAGTTAAATGAGATGAATCTTTGATGTTTGTTAGAAATTCCATATATTTGTCATATTAATCTGACAATTATGGATAAGCTACGGATTCAGGATCAGAAGATCACCCTTGTGGATCAGGTGGAACAGCGTCTTATATCTTATTTCAAGGAAAGGGGATTCAGACCCGGTGATTCATTGCCACATGAAATAGAACTTGCAGATGCTCTCGGAGTGGCCAGATCTGTTTTAAGAGAAGCATTGAGCCGCTTCAAGATGACAGGGATGATTGAAAGCAGGACGAGGAGAGGGATGACTCTTGCCGAGCCTTCGATTGCAAAGGCTTTCAAGCAGACCATCAATCCTCTTCTGATGACAGAAACCACTCTGCTGGATCTTCTGGAATTCCGTATGGCACTTGAAATCGGCATAAGCAGCAGTATCTTCAGGAATATAACCCCGGAAGACATTGCCGACCTCGAGGAGATTGTAAAGATGGGTGCAGTGATCAGTGACAATAAATATGCTCCTATTTCTGAATTCAATTTCCATACAAAACTCTACGAGATTACAGGTAACAAGACCATCTGCCAGTTTCAGGAGATCATCCATCCGGTAATGGAATTTGTAAAAGACAGACATCACGATTACTTCGGTCCGATTGCCCATGACCTTAAGGAAAAAGGAGAAGTCGTTACACACGAAGACCTGCTTGGTTTTCTGAAAAGTGGTGATAAAGAGGGTTATGACAAGGCTATCAGGCTACATTTCAAACTGTATACCGATTTCATGATGAAACGGAAGGTTGAAATGCAGAACCTAAATGAAAGTAATTACGCTACTATGTCTGGTGCTTCTGACAACTCAGATTTCGGCAACAGACAGGACCTCTACCAGAATTACTGAAACAGACGAAATCTGCTGGGATGCTTCACTGACTTTGCCCCCGGTAGATAATGTCGACAATATCGGGCTTGCCGGTGTCTACTGCGGCCATTCAGGAGAACGCCTGATTATTGCCGGAGGAGCCAATTTCCCGGAAGCACTTCCGTCTGAAGGTGGTGCAAAAGTCTGGCATGGAGACATATATGTCCATGATGGAGAAAAATGGACGGTCTATAAGGATGCTCTTCCATGCCCCCTTGCATACGGATATTCTGTCGAAACAGAAAAGGGAATCCTATGTATAGGCGGAAGCAATGCTGAAAAATGTTCGGATGCCGTATTCCTGATAAAACTTTCTGAAAGTGGCGAGCCGGAAATCGAGCAATTGTCTCCAATGCCGTATCCGCTGGCTCATATGGCGGGTGCCAGGGTCGGCAATAAGGTATTCCTTGTCGGCGGCATCATGTCCATGCGACCGCAGAAAGCTACAGATGCATTCCTATGTCTCGACCTGTTGACAGGTAAATGGTCTGAGCCGAAACCGTTTGAAGGCAAGTCTCGTGCATTCGCAACAGCAGCTGTGCAGAGCGACGGCACGGATAACTGTTTCTATGTCTTCAGTGGAAGATATTTCGAGGGTGACGGTCCATGGGATGTGCTGGCTGACTGCTGGAAATATAATCCTAGGCTTGATTCATGGCATCCTGTAGATGGTGATTTTCCGGTCATGGCCGGATGTGCGGTACCGTTAGGCACCAATCATATTCTCCTGCTCGGAGGCAGATGCGAAAACGGTGGAGATGACAATGTAGTCAGGCTCTTCCATACGCTTACAGGCACACTGATCGAAAAGAAGGTGGAAGGTGTCATCCTTCCGGTCACAGCCCCAGCAGTAAAAAGGGGAGACGGATTCATCATAGCATCAGGAGAAACAGCCCCGGGAATAAGGACTCCTGTTGTCCTCACGGGAAGCCTCAAGAACAATATCGAAAGAATGGGAATATGGGATATCATTGTCATCATCCTGTATTTCGCTTCATTGGGCTGGATCGGCATACATTTCTCCAAGAGGCAGAAAAGTGCCGACGACTATATGAAGGGAGGCGGAAGGATTCCGTGGTTTGTGGTAGGACTCAGTATTTTCGGAACAAGTCTGAGTGCCATCACATTTATGTCCATACCGGCAAAGGCGTACGCCACGGATTGGAGTTATATGTTCTTCAATGCCGGTATAATCCTGGTCGTACCGATAATTGTACTTCTCTTCATCCCTTTCTTCAGGAGACTCAATGTCACCACTGCCTACGAATATCTTGAACAGAGGTTCAATCCGTTTGTAAGGGTGATATGTTCTCTTGCATTCATAATATTCCAGGTGGGGAGAATGGGAGTGGTGCTTCTGCTGCCGTCAATAGCATTGAACATTGTCACCGGATTTGACATATTTCTGTGCATAGCCCTGATGGGTACACTAAGCCTGGTTTATACATATATGGGAGGTGTCGAGGCAGTCGCGTGGACAGATGCTCTTCAGGTGGTTGTGCTTCTGGGTGCCGCACTTACGGTGCTTTTCACTATCGCATTCTCCCTTCCGGGAGGTCCGGGAGACATTGTCAGCATAGCTATGGCCGACGGTAAGATGAACTTGGGGTCGATGGATTTTGATCTTAGGCAATCTACTTTCTGGACAGTTATAATTGCTACAATATTTACAAATATCACGACATACGGTACAGATCAGACCATAGTCCAGAGATATCTGACGACGGATTCGGAGAAGAAAGCTCGCAAGGGTGTATATACCAATGCTTTACTTACGATACCGGCTACTCTGATATTCTTTGCGGTGGGCACTGCCATCTATGCATGGTTCAAGACAATGCCCGACGAGCTCAGTGCATCGGTTAATAATGCTGATGCCATACTTCCTTGGTACGTATGTACTCATATGCCTGCCGGGATAGTGGGACTGATCATCGCCGGGATATTCGCAGCCGCGATGTCCACTCTAAGTGCCAGCATGAACTCTGCAGCAACAGCTTTTGTGACAGATATCCAGCCGAAGATCGTGAAGGATTTCAATGTGCTCAAAGCGGCCAAGAGGTCTACAATCGTGATGGGAGCGATAGGTGTTGTATTCGCCTTGCTTATGGCCACATGGGACATAAAGTCTCTGTGGGATGAATTCTCCAAGATACTCGGCATACTGCTTGGCGGACTCGGAGGCCTGTTCCTGCTGGGATTCCTGAGCAAGAAGGCCAACAGTGCCGGAGCAATCTGCGGTATCATAGCATCAATGATAGCTCAATTCATCGTCATCAGGACTCAGGCAGTGAACCTTCTGCTCTACTCGAGCGTAGGATTCGTGACATGCTTCATAGTGGGGTATGTTGTCAGCATTCTCACTGGCGGCCCTGACAAGGATATCAATCATTTGACAATAGGAACATTAAAAAAAGAGGAATAATGGAAAGACAGAAACTGACCGGGCTCATTGCAGCCCCATTCACCCCCATGTATTCATGCGGAGACATCAACCTGTCAGCAATTCAAGGATATGCCGAGTGGTTGGTAAAGACCGGTGTTGCCGGTGTTTTCATCTGTGGAACGACAGGAGAGGGAGTTTCCATGACAGTCGAGGAAAGATGCAGTGTCACAAAAGAATGGGTGCGTGCATCAGCCGGTCGTCTTAAAGTGATTGTCCATGTGGGAACCAACTGTCAGGCAGATGCCATGGTACTGGCAAGAAATGCACAGGATGAAGGTGCTGATGCAATAGCATCGATGGCTCCGAATTTCTTTAAACCGGCAAATGTAAATGACCTTGTAGGGTGGTTCGAACCGGTGGCTGCAGCTGCACCTGAACTTCCGTTCTATTATTACAACATGCCTTCCATGACAGGTGTCTGTCTATCGGTAGAACAATTCCTCGTTGAAGGGGGCAAGAAAATTCCGACACTTGCTGGAGTAAAGTTCACACACAACAATCTCATGGAGATGAATCAGTGTATCAGTCTTGAGAATGGCAGATTCGAAGTACTGCACGGATATGACGAAATATTGATCTGCGGACTCGCTCTTGGTGCCAAGGCAGCGGTAGGGAGTACCTACAACTATGCTGGAGTGATTTACAGCAGGCTTCTGAATTGCTTTGCTGAAGGCAATCTGGAGGAGGCTCGCGAACTTCAGAAATATTCAGTGGAAATAGTCAAGGTCATCATAAAGTACGGTGGTGGCGTAAGAGGAGGAAAGGCCATAATGAAACTTATCGGAATAGACTGTGGAGAGTGCAGACTGCCTGTTACGAAGTTCTCAGATGAGGAATATGCCGAGCTGTGCTCTGACCTTGAGAAGATTGACTTTTTTGAAAAATGTGTAAAATGAAGCGCTTTTTAATATTGGCCTTGTCTTTATGTGCTCTTGCAGGATGCAGAACTCAGACTCCCTTTGAGACAGAGGTTTTTGTCTCCGGGTCGGAGGGGTACGCAAACTACAGGATTCCTGCGATAGTATCGGCTCCGGACGGAACCTTGCTGGCATTTGCCGAGGGCAGAAAAAACAATGCGGCAGATGCCGGAGATATAGACCTCATACTGAAACGTTCCACTGACGGTGGCAGAACATGGGGAAAGATCGAGATGGTATGGGACGACGGGGATAACACCTGCGGCAATCCCGCACCGGTGTTCGACGCCGCTTCCGGAAGGCTGCTTCTTATGATGACATGGAATCTTGGCAGTGACAAGGAATCGATGATAAACACCTATACATCCACTGATACAAGAAGGGTGTTCTATACATATTCCGATGATGTCGGCAAGACCTGGGGTACGCCTGTCGATCTTACGTCAACTCTGAAGGACAGCACATGGTCATGGTATGCGACAGGTCCGTGCCATGCCATCCAGAAAAGACACGAACCGGCGAAAGGTCGTATTGTAGTGTCATGCAACCATAACGATACGACCAGAATGAGCTTCTCTCATGTGGTCTGGACTGACGATTGCGGTGAAAACTGGCATCTGGGAGGGAGTGCGGCTGCGGGAGGCAACGAAAGCACTGTAGCCGAACTTGAAGACGGAAGGCTTCTTCTGAATATGAGGAAATGGAAAGGAGCTGACACTACCACTGTACGACGTCTGGCATATAGTCATGATGCCGGGCAGACCTGGTCTGAAACTGTCTTGGCACAGGATCTCATCGAACCGGTGTGCCAGGGTAGCATGTTGCAGCTGAACGACGGTGAGACCTTGCTTTTCTCCAATCCTCACACAAGAAAGGGCAGAAGGAATATGACTGTCAGCAAAAGTACTGATGGAGGACAGTCGTGGACTCCCGTTTTGTGCATCAATAAAGGAAAGTCTGCATATTCCGACATGACTCAGACAAATAAAGGAGCCGTCGGTCTTCTGTATGAATACGGCACCAAGGAAAGAAGATATGCCGGCATACGCTTCAGACTGATAACTGAAGATGAACTCAAGAAGAATTAACCATTAAAACAATAAGCATATGAAAACAATCAGACAGATTCTTGCACTCTGCGCTTTTGCAGCTTGTGCAATTGCAGTATCCTGCAATCCGGAAGACGTGAAACCGGAAGCACCGGATCCTGAGATCACAGTCACCGGTGCGACTTCGAACATTACATTCCAGGCAGAGCCGTTTCCTATTACTTTCAAGGTAACTGGCAACTATGACTGGACAGTAGCTGTGACTGAAGAAGCAGCCTCATGGTTGACTCTTAGTACGGCATCAGGTGTTGCAGGTGAAGAACAGACAATCACCGCCACTGCAGAAGCCAATGGCAGTGAAGAAGGAAGGACCGGAAAAATTGTGTTCACCATAGCGGAACCGGAATATATCCGCGAGATCAACGTGATGCAGCTCGGTGTCGAAGGTCCTGATTATGATACACATAGCAAGGGACATGTGTTCTATGCGGAAGACTTCAACTGGATCAAGGATGTGTGGCCAAGCAAGAATGCGAACAGTAAGTATGGCTGGAGTTCAGTGAAATCTGACGGCAGCAACTGGAATGAATTCGCTCTCGGAGCTGCAGGTGCAGAAGAAGCATGTGCAATGTTCCAGGACAAAGGATTGGGCTATGATCTGGAGCAGAAGGCAACGTACTGCCGCTATGAAGGATATGTAAAACTCGGCAAGACTGCATGGGTAGGATTCGTCACCATACCTTCATTGGCAAATATTGATGAAGGTTGCCTGGCTACTATTGAAGTGAATTGGGATGCAGCACTTTATGTGGCTACCAATCTCGATCATTCAGCCTATGCATATCAGAAAATAACTGTAATGGGCGAAGGTACCATTGTCGACTGCGGTACTGAAGGAGCCACAATCAGCGAAGACGGCAAAAGCGTAACTGTTCCAATTGCCTATGAAGGTGAATATCAGTGGAGATGGGTACGCAAATCAATAATAGTTGAAAATGCAACTGCTGAGACATCTGTCAGATTCGGTGAACTTGAAAATCTTGATGCTCGATCATTCATTGACAACATTTCGGTGACAAGAGCAGACGATGAAGGAGCAGAGGCTGCTGCTGATGAGCTCAAGGATCCTGATGCATTTGATTATGAGATCGGTACAGTAGGTAAGGATGTTTATGACGCTGCCGGAGAGAAAGGCTTTGTGACTGCCAGAATCAATCGTACATTCAAGGTGGAATCTTCAGCAGCATGGCTCCAGATAACAAATGTCATCTGCAATACTGACGCATACGGCAACACCATTGCAGAAGACGGACTGTCAGCAGAAGTTTGTGGTTCCGGACTCCAGTACAAGATTCATTACGACGTCGTTGCTAACAGTGACAGTGCAGAACGTGAGGCAACCCTGACAATCACATCAGAGGGCAAGACTGTCGAAACATTAACAATCAAGCAGGCAGGATATATCGCTCCTGCAGGTGTTGTCACTCAGATAGCCAAATGGTCATTTACCGGAATCTACAGCACCTTTACTCTTTCTAAGGTGGATTACACAAATCCAAACGGAGCACTTGCTGCAATCTCCAATGATTGGGTAAGCGGGGATCATGTCATTGACAGCGATGTAATTGCTGGAGGATCATTCCAGTTGGTATCTGGCAATGAAGCTGCTTACAGCGTGGCTACAGGAGCTCAGAAGAAGGATAGATTCAGAGCCAAGGCAGAATGGACCAACAACGACTATTTCGTGTTCAAGACCGGCAGTATAAGCCTTGCCAAAGGTGATATAGTGCGACTCAAGAATGCGGCAGTCGCTACTACAAATGTGTCTTCTGGTCCTGATAAATGGGCAATTGAATATTCTTTCGACGGTCAGACTTGGACCCAGTATGGAGAAACTGCAGTACTTGCAAACAAAGATGCTCTGGCATCGATGGATGTAGAGGTAGTTGCGGATAAGGCGTACGCTGACTGTAATTTCTACGTGAGAGCCAGAGTCAATATGGCAGAAGGTGACTCTGCAAGAAATAACATAGCCATGCTCATTCTTGCGAACGATGCTTCGATTGTAGAGGACATACATGCATACTATAAGGAAGACTGGGCATATGTGTGGTTTGAAGTAGAGAAATTCTGATACGCTCTATTGCTTTATTATAAATAAAGGCTAACTTTGCGCCCGTTTTCGAACGAGCGCATTTTTTATTAACAAAAATAACTGACTTATGTTTAAGATTTTCCCTGGATATGACCTCGTGGAGTCATATCACAACTGGAAAAAGGCCCATAGGACTGATGACAAGACCATCTCAAGGGCCATCCGTCTGATCATCGCCATAGTCGCAGCACTTGTAGTATGGTGCATGCCTGTGGAGAACTGGATCGACGGCATGACGATCATTCAGAAGAGGACTCTCGCCATCTTCCTTTTCGCCATCCTCATGTGGCTTTTCGAGGCTGTTCCTGCGTGGACGACCTCTGTGATGGTGGTGGTGCTCCTGCTGTTCACTACGTCGAACAGCAGTCTGGTCTTCTTCAAGAACGCTGCACCTGAGATCCTTGGACAGACGACCAGCTACAAGTCGCTTCTGCATTGTTTTGCAGACCCTATCATCATGCTGTTCATCGGTGGATTCGTCCTGGCCATCGCTGCTTCGAAGACAGGTCTCGACCTCTTCCTTGCACGTGTGATGCTGAAGCCTTTCGGCAAGAACCCTAAATGGGTGCTTCTCGGCTTTCTCATGGTGACAGGTATCTTCTCCATGTTCCTCAGCAACACTGCAACGGCTGCGATGATGCTTACATTCCTCGGCCCTGTGCTCAAGGCACTTCCTGCTGACGGAAAGGGTAAGACGGCTCTTGCACTTGCAATTCCTATCGCAGCTAATGTCGGCGGTATGGGTACTCCTATCGGAACACCTCCTAACGCGATCGCCCTCAAGTATATGAATGAGATCGGAATCGAGATCGGATTCGGACAGTGGATGCTTTTCATGATTCCGTTTACCCTTCTTCTGCTTTGTATCGCATGGGTGATGCTCCTCAAGCTCTTCCCATTCAAGGCAAAGGAAATCAATCTGAATATTGAAGGTGAACTTAAGAAAGACTGGAGATCGATTGTGGTATATATTACATTCGCATGTACCGTACTTCTTTGGGTTCTTGATAAGAAGACAGGTGTGAATGCCAATGTTGTCGCAATGCTTCCAGTCGGTGTCTGTGCCATCATCGGCGTACTTACAAAGCGTGACCTGGAGGAAATCAGCTGGTCAGTGCTCTGGATGGTAGCCGGAGGTTTTGCCCTCGGCGTAGGTCTCCAGGAGACAGGTCTTGCACAGACGCTCATCAACGCTATCCCATTCGGCTCATGGCCTGCAG
>Ga0233386_1000182_pt1 | contig 20061 bp, 27 predicted proteins | sample ElkDunMinimDraft_17_FD_191544 | JGI IMG/M metagenome (GOLD analysis project Ga0233386, IMG submission 191544) | Fecal eukaryotic communites from dung pellets of Tule Elk in California, USA - Elk Dung G4 | ecosystem: Host-associated > Mammals > Digestive system > Large intestine > Fecal | place...
GTTGCTAAATAAAAGTCTGTGCCGTTGATTTTGTCTGGTGTTATCCATTCGGTTCCTCTTAAAGTTGATGAGCCTTGAATATTATTAACTCCATGAATGTAACTCCAAACACTATATAAAATAGAGCCTTCATTTATTGTGAAGTCAAGTTTAGAAGTTAAACCAGAAGCACTTAAAAAGCCTTTTGCATCATTGTTTGCATGCGCCGTAGTCTTAAATTCTAAAACCGATAGGCTTGGATCTTTAATAATCATAATAGGCTCGCCTACTGTTAAATCAGTTCCTGCTATAATAGCTCCTTCTGGAACGGTTAGAACTATTTCACTTACTTCTTGCATTCTAAGTCTTTCTAACATATATATCAACCTCCTCTAACTTTATAGTAGTTTAAGAAGCAACTTTCTTAAATCTATGAGTATTATACCATAAAGTATAAAATTTGTCAAGTATTTTAGGTAAAAAAAATAAGAGAAGCTTACGCTTCTCAATTGTTTATAAATTATTTAACTTCTGTTAAAGATCCGTCTTCAACGTTAACTGTTACTTCTTTAGCTGGTAATGTAGAGTATGAACCATCGTATTGAGCGTTAGCGTCATCTCCTGCTTTACCTTCTTGTGTTAAGTTACGGAAAATAATCATTTGACCAAAGTCATCTCTTAAAGCTTTTCCTTTGAATGAGAATACTACAGCTTCTGTAGCAGCACTTAAGCTGAATGAGAATGCTCCGTCTAATTTTAATCTAGGAATTTCGATTTGGAAAATGTCATTTAAACCAGTAAATTGGTTGAATAACATAGTGTCACCGATGAATCTGTAAGTTCCAGCGAATTTGTCAGCTAATACTGTTAATTCACTTAAATCTCTACCATTGCTATCAGTTAATCCTAATTCGTATTCATAGAATACACGGTATTTTCCAGCGATGTCTTCACCTTCATTAGCGAAGTTGTAGAAATCTGCAACAGCAACTACATTAGAACCACCTTCAACTTTATCAGTTGTTCTAGTAACTGTGCTAACTACACCGTTGATGATTTTACCAATGTATACATAAGAACCTGCTTTAACAGCTTCTGTTAACATGATATTTTCAGCGCCAGTAGCTAAATCGATAATTTCAGTTTGAGTCATAGTAATTTTAGCTTCGTCACTAGCGTTGTTTAATTCTCCACCAGTTAAGATAGCTAAACTTGACATAGTCATAATAGCGTCGTCGAATTGTACGTCGATATTTTTACTATGAGAAATAGAAGCTAAGATAGGGTTACCTTTACCACCTTGGATTTCAGTAACTTCAGTAGTTCCATCGATTGAAGTAACTTGTAAAGTGTCGAAGTACATTACTGGATATTTAGTAATTAAGTCATATAATGTAACGTCACAAACTGTAACGGCAGCATATTTTCTTCCTTGAATATCTAACATAATGTTTTACCTCCTAAAAATAAATTAACTAAGCCAATGCTTATTGTCTTGACTTTTAGCATCTTTAGAACTAATATATGGGCTTAACATAGTGTGTAATTCATAACGCTCTATATCCACATATTTCATTAAAAGATTTGAAAATTGTAACATTGTCATATTATATACTTCGTCAAAAGTATATCGACCGATAGCAACTAATGCAACAATTTGTTTACCAAACATATCGTCTTTACCAGACTCACCATTCTTGATACGATTTAATTTAGCCTCAGCGGCCTTCATCTTTTCAAGCATAGCTTTTTCTCTAGCAGTCATATTTTTGGTCTCTTTGTATTGTTGTTCCTGATCATCTCTTTTTTGAGTTAATTTGGAAAACAAAGATTTTATGGTGAGGAACAAGCCCAAGTCAAGCAACTCGCCTGTTTCACCTTCCCCTATACTTATAGTGTGAGATAAAGGCAAAAACTCAATTTTTTTGCGGAAAAATATTAGGCAAGATTCTACCAGTGCCTCTCTCATTCGAGGAACTGATAATATATACTCAAACCATATAGTATAATCATCTTTATCTCGTGTATATTCATTCTCTTCTGGAATTAGCTCATCTCTCGTAATGGTCCATATCCTTAACAATAAATTATAGTTTTCTTCTCCCATTGTAACAACATCTCGTACGGTTGGTTGATAAAATTTAAGGCGAGATGTTATTTTAATAGGAGTGCCACTTAAAAGCAAACCTAAACTGTTATTATTCATCTATAACTGTTTCGTAAATCATACGGTATCCAATAAGGATATCGCTAAGTTGCGAATTGATAATAGAAGTTAAACGATATTTAACCCCATCAGTTTGTTTCATATCGTCTTTCATAAGATTGTTAATAGCATGGGCCAATTGTAATGGTCTAATACCTTCATTAATGATCCATTGATTACCTGGAGTAAATACGTCTATTGCTAAAACTGCGTTCAAGGTTGTAGAATCCATATCCATATCTCCGCTAATTAATGACACTACAATAATACTGCCCTCTTCTTCATCATATGGTAATAAAGGTGTTCTGCCTATTTGCTTATCGCGCAAATCTTTGGTAACAGCTTTCCCTTGTAAAGGTTTGTCATCTGTATGAACTAATAATTTTTTTAATTCCTGGTTGTTGTTAAAGACAGTAATGATACGATAAATGTCATTATTAACACTTAAAAAACTGTCTGTTTCTTTTCTATCTTTTAATAATATCATATACTATCCTCCTACACAGTTTGAATTAAGATTTCTTTCTTAATTTCTTCGCCATTTACAATAGCAGTAATTACTATTGTTCCTGCATATTTATCTTTAATATAAATGCTTATTGACTTGCCGTCTTCAGCATAAGTAATTGTATGTTTAACCTTACTAAATACTTCAACTTCCCATTCACCTGCCATATCATCAGATAATATATAGTCAGCCGCAGTATTCCATTCAATAAAGTCACTACCTTCAATATAATATTGTGGAGTATCTTCTACGTGTTCTGGAGATACTAATACTTGGAAAGTTTTTGTAACTAGCGGATTACGTTTTAAAGCACATATAACTTTTGCTTCTCCTAAACCACGTCCAATTAACATTGTGCCATTAACCTCAACAACTTCTGGATGTAATGATGTTAAAGTAAAATGTTCCTCAACCTTAGAACCATCCTTAGTAATTGTTACAGGTATATTTTTAATATCGCCTGCATATAGTTGTAAAGGTTCTTCAATATCCAATCTAATATTATAATCCAATTTAGCAGCAACTCCTGTTCCATCTTCAAATACCATATCACTATCTAATAATTTGTCATCTACCATTGATAAGATAGAAACGTTATCAATAGACACGTTATCGATATTTGTAACTCTATACGCCTTTCCTTTTACGATAAAACGCATTTCATTATGAATTGTTAAGTCTTGTTGAATTGCAGCTATCATACTCCAGTCTGTATCATGTAAAACGATATTATCAAACTTATAATTAACATCTGGAGTATATGTTAATGAGTTTGTAGTTCTACCAGAACTAATATATCCTGGTCTTGTTTGTAATGTTCCGTTATCATCAACCCACTTAAGTTCTCCAGTGCATCGATATGCATAACCATTGAATCCTGGTTGTTCTGGACGGAACATTTTTTGTAGAACGATCCATTTAGAATTGTCCCAAGCTATTAGGCTTCCTCTATCTAAGCCAACTTCGTTATAAGTAATGATATTTGCCCTCTCATAATCTTGCGTAGATTTAGTAGATAGAATAGCTGCTTGAGCCGGAGTTTTTATTTCTTTATGTTCCCCGGTAACATCGTCGATATCATAAGTTAATACTTCAATAGAAAAACCATATTGACTATCCTCAATTAAGGAATCAATACTTTCGCGAACCTTGGTATTTACATATTCGCGTTTGTTTTTCCCTTTGAAGTGAACTCTATTCTTGTATTCTTGAAAAGTTGTCGACATAATCTATCACCTCAAATATTGTTTGGCGGAATATACCGAATTCATAGTATTTTAAAGGAACTACTTTTAATAATACAGCAGCCTTGAAATCATCTTCAAACATACCTAAACTGACTTCTCCTAAAAATTCATCATATATTGTTTGCCATCTTTTGTTTTCTTCTCTCCAACAAAGCATTTTATATAAACTAGATATTAAATGCTTATAAATGCGTTCATTACTCATATTCTCTCTCCTTTCTATCTATTTGGATTATAGATAGTTTCTTTTTTAATTGGTTTTTCTGGCTCTGTTCCAACACCTTGGAAATTGCCAACAATACTTACTCTTTTGTAAGTATATTCTGTTTTTGCTTTACGAGCATCAACTAAATATTGTTGATACATATTTGTTAAGTTTCGTAAATTTTCATTTGGTGAATATGTTTTAATTCCTGCGTCAAAATATTGTTGTTCTATTTTTCTACTGTTATTTAAATAACGCTCTAACCATACTGGCTTCATTAAAACAGCTAGCACTTCTATTTCATCTTCTGTCAATGCTTCATAGAAAACACGACCTCTTTCGTCGCGTTGTCTTAAATTATGTTCAGAGATTCTAGCAAAATCATTAATAGCACTTAATAATAATGGATAAAGCGCTGTGTTTAATTGCTCCTCATCTAAAGAAGCCAAGTATTCGTCTTCTATCTTAGATAGGAAACGATCGTAGATTTCTCTATACTCTGTTATTTTCATAATTATTTACCTTTTTTGTTAATAGTTTTTTTTGTTGATTTTTTAGCAGTTTTTTTAACAACTGGTTTTTCAACGATTACAGGTTCTTCAATAACAACTTCTTCTTCAACAGCTTCTTCTACTTCTTCTTCAGTAGTTTCTTCTACTTCTTCAGCAACTTCTTCTTTAGCTACTTCAACTACTGCAGGTTTAATTTCATCTATTAAATATAAATCAATTTCACTTTCATTTAAACCCATATTATATAATTCTTCTCTAGTAATATTACCAATTTTAATATTTCCCTTGTCAAAAATACGTTTGCTTCCTAGTGAGTCTAAAATGTCTTGTAAACTTGATGCACTAATACGCATTTTTGCTCCGGCTTTTAATAAGTAAGTTCTTTTTTGTGTATCTCTTAAACTTACGTAAGCGTCTCCTATATTTTCTATAACAACTGTTCTTTCTGTATTCATTTTCTAATTCCTCCTTAAAAAAGTTAAAAAAATATGAGAGAAGGTCCGTTAAGACCTTATCTCTTTTTGTATATCTATGTTAGTTAAACTATTAGTTTAATTCTGTATTTTCAACAATTCCCCAATAGTTATTAGCAACTACTGCTACGTCAAACATATGTTGAGCTTGAACTTCAACTGAACCATCTTGTAATCTGAATTCGTCGATTAAAGTTCCACCTTCAATACCGATTTTAACTGGTTTTTCTTTTCCAGCTGGCATAATGAAAGCATATTTATCTTCAACTGTTTTAACTGTGTTACTTTCGTCTTCAAAAGATTGTTCTAATAATACGATATTAGCTCCTTTGTAACGTCCTACGTAACCCATTTCTCTAACGTCATCTAAATCTTTCATAGATGATGTTGGAGTAGCAGCCCATCCTGGTTGGTTGAATAATTCAGATGCGAATGCTCTAGTACAATAAATTGTAACTGAATCTCCATAAGCAGCAACTGTATTTAATACGCTATCAAATACTGTAGCATCGAATCCAGCCATTTCTGCTTTGTTAGCAGCTGGTCTGTCTTCAGCGTCGATTGCAGCAACTAAAGCACCTTGAACTTCTTTATAAATACTGTCTGCAAGACCTTCTAGGATGATGTCCATTAATTCAGCCATGTCAACACGACCACATAAGAAATCTCCTAATTCTAAAATAGCAGCTCCAGCGTAAACTCTAGGACTCATAGTGATATCTCTAGTATCTACGTTGAATGTTCTGTAAGTACCATATTCTCCAGCAACAGTAACGAATCTTTTACCACGTGCTACACCTGTTCTTTGTTTGAAAACAATTTTTTCTCCTGGATTAACTGATTGAACTTCAGCAAATGCACCAAATTGAGCGATAACTTTTTTAGGTACTACTACATTAGCGATTTCTTCGATTAATTGGAATAATACGTTTTTATTAGCTCTGTAGTAAGAATAATTGTTGAATGCTTTTAATTCTTCTCTTAATGTTTCATTAACATCAGCAGCAGAATATTCAGCTGGGATTTTACCAGTTGCAGCAGCAATTCCTAATTCGATTAATTTATTTAATTCCATATTCTAGTACCTCCTTAATTATTTAATTACTCTGTAAGACTTAGCGTTTTTAGAACCGTTTGGAAGAGTACCATAAGGCATAACTCCACCAGCGATTTCTACGATACCTTCAACACCTGATAAATCAAAATCAGTTGTGAAAATATCTCCTGCTGTTAATTTGTAAAGTCTTGGTAAGTATTTTTCGCTTCTAGTGTAAATAAAGTTTTCCATTCCAGTTTTTCCATCTTCGTATCTACGAGGATTTGAGAAGTGTAAGTATTTAGCGTCAACACATGATTCTGTTTTTTCTAAAACGATTGTGTCAGTAGCAGCATCGATATAAACGATTTGTCCGTTTTGTAAGCTGTCGATACCTTCAGCTAATTTGCATTGAGCTTCGATTTCTCCAGTTTTACGGCTAGCTACTTTGTTTAATTCAACGATTGAATATGCCATAATTTCTTTACCTCCTAATTACTTGTTAGCTTTGTAACGTTTAACTAAATCCCAAGCTGTGTTTCCTATTTCATTATCAACATTAATATTTAATGAAAAGTTACTTGGAGTTTCTTCAGTTTCTTCTACAACTTCTTCAGCTTCGATTTGTTCTACTAAAGCACTTCCTAGTTCAGCTTTGATTTCTTCTTTAGTTAATTCATCAACTTTTTCAGTTAATGATGCGATTAATTCTTCGCCGTTCTCTAATTTAGTAGAGAACTTAGATATAATCTCTAATTTTTCTTGTCTTGTATATTTATTTAATGCTTCACGAGCAGCATTAAGCTCTTGTGTAAGTGATTCGTTTTGAGCTTCTAACTCAGCTATTTTTAAAGTGTATTCTTTTTCTTTGTCGCAACTATTTTTGCAAACACAAGGATTTTCTCCGCATTCAGGACATTCTTTTTCATCTTCTTTATCATCTTCTTCAGATGCATCATCAGATTCATCTTCTTTGTCTTCGTCTGCAGCGAATTCTGTTTCTTCAGCAGGAGCTTCTTCAGATGAAATTTCTTCAGCAGGTTGTTCTTCAGTTTCAACAGTTGTTTCTTCAACTACTTCAACTTCAGCAGCAAATTCTTCTGCTTCAACTTCTGCTTTAACTTCAGCTTCAGTTTCAACTTCAGCTTTAACTTCATCAACTACTACTTCAGTTTCAGTTTCTTCAGTATTTACTTCTGGTTCTACAACTTCTTCAACTTTTACTTCATCAATGTTTTCCATTTGACTTATACCTCCTTCTTCATTTTCTTGCATGTTATTCATATATTTAGCGTATTCGCTTACCATATGACTATAAGCATTTAAGAATCCGGCATCCTTGAAACAAGGCTCAACGTCTTCTCCTAATACTGTAATTCCAGCGAATTCAGCATTAGTAATGTTATAATACATATGTTCTCCGCGCTTAACCATAGTACCTTTTAATGTAGCAGGATTCAATTCCATAGAAAGTGATTTATTATCACTTAAAATGTTTTTTGCTTCCTCAAAACGTCCGTCCCAAACAACTACATCAACTTCAAGATACTCACGTTCTTTACCGTTTTCGTCTATTTTAACCCATGTTGGATTAGGTTCTAGTGGAACAAATCCAAAAGCAGATTGTCCATCACCATGTCCTTCAAAATCTTCTGTGTCGTAATTATACAACCCGATAATTGGAGTACCTGGTATTGAAGCCGCTAATTTGTAAGCTGCTTCGCCCTCAATAATAGAACGATTTGGGTTGGAACCCATATAAAAGATACGTGCTCTTCCGAATGAAAACATACTATTAACTTTAATTGGTTGTCCAACAAAGTCAACTGAAAAGGTAGCATACTTGCGTAATTCGTTCATTGTAGCTCCCTCCTATTTACTCGCGTCTTTCGCTATCGTTGAGTCTTCTTTTTCATCTTGAGTGACAGCAGGTCTTCCATTTTGATTAGTTTCTACATCACTGTCTTTTTTAGTAGGACTAATACCCTCGGTAGTATTGCTATCTTTACCACTTTGAGTATGCGAACTTTGTAGGGGAACAAGTTTCGTATCAAGGTCTAAGACATCATTCTCAAAATAAACTAGAGATTCAATGTAACGTTGTTTAACTCCCATAGCTATTTGTGGTGCTAATTTAGAAAAACCGAATTGAGCGCCTTTAAGATAGCTATCTATCATTTTCTCTCTATTCTTATAGGATGTCTGTAAATAAGAAAATACAAAATTGGTGTTTTTTATAATTTTTTTTCTACAAATTGTGTTCAAGAAATAGTTAAACCAAATTTCAAGTTGTCGTCTTAAATCTGCCATAAAGGCTTCATCTTTAATTTCACTATATTCCATTGAACCAGATGTTGTTGAGTTAAACATTTCAGCAGATAGACCAGCATCATCAAAGAATTGGTCATAATATGTTTGTAAGAACTCATAGTTTTTAGAAGCATCTCCAGTTTCGCCTAAAGTTAATACGTTTACTTCTTTTGCTAAAGTAGTTAAAGCGTCAACATTAGATTTTTTACCTGCTATATCTCTTAAATTCTTATGGAATTCAGCAGCCATTTCTAAATCTACTTCTGGATTTCCTTCTTTATCAATATCAATGATTTGAACTAATAATTTAGTAAGATTAGTAGCAATATAATCATCTCTTAGTCCTTCAAACTTATCAATACGAGCTAAAGTTTTAACTAAATATGCGAATGGTGGTCTTCCATCTTCTGTTGCAAATGCCATACTATTTTCAGCTGGCACTACATACCATTGATTTCCTTTTTTGTTTTTAAAGTTTAAATAAGCGTTTCTTAATTCTCTTGGATATTGTTTTAATATCTCTTCACGAGTAAGAATATTTTTAGATATTAACTCACTCATTACAGTGTCAATGAATGTTAAATCAATAGCAAATATATTAATAGATGGTGTTCCTGCTGTTCCAATTATTCTACAATAATCTGCAGGTAGTTTAATTGGTTTGTAATATACTGATGCCCCCTTCTTATATTCTTCTAAGAAATAGAAAGTTTCACCTTCAATTAATAAATCTAATAATATCTTAGAACTTAGAGTTTCAACTGTTAGGTCTTCATCTAATGCTCTTAGCGCAGCATTATAATCATTCATTAATTTCTTTTTAGGAATCTTCTTTTCTCCAGATAAAGGAGTAATCATATAATGGTTAAATAATAATGTAGATAAATATTTTAACATTCTGCGATATAATGGATCACCATAGAATATTCTTGAATATGTTCTCCAAGCTTGCTTGTCGTTATGTGGAGTCTTTAATATATCTTCTACTGAAATACGAGGTTCTCTACGTGTTTTTCCTGTATCATAAATAACTGTTCCATTTTTAACTGTGGTTCCCATAGCGGATATAGATTTTCTGAACTCACTCATATTTTCTTTTGAATATTTTGTTATTTGTTCATTTTCCACTTGTTTTTCACCTCCTTTTTCATTAATTTAAAAAACTAAATTGAGCTTTCGAGAAATCTCTATTACGATTTTTCTTATCTTGCTCTTCAACTTCACTGATATAGTAAAGCCCATAAACGAACGCTGATACCAAGTCCTTTCGCGTGCTGTTCTTAATTTTAGTTAATACAATTGTGCTATTAGTATCTAAGCCAGCTTTTAGATTGGATAATTGGTCTTGTAATTTTGTGGTTTGTGCATAAGGAATTAACTTATTAGCCTGTTTAACAGGGTCCATTTTGTTCCAAGACTTATATTTTCCAAAATATCTGCGTGCTTGTCGTTCATTTATTAGTAATGAAACACGTTTTAAACTCAAAATGAGGTGTGCATTTGTAAAACATTCGCTATTAAATTGACGATTTGCTTCAATTCCGTATAATTTTCGCACAGAATTGCGTTTTTCTGTGTTAGAATACTTATTTTTGTTTAAAAAACCATATGGTTGATAATAACCGTCAACTGATTGTTGTTCATCAATTAAATAATCTGCTAAACCAGCACCGGTTCCGTTGATGTCGAGAACAATTGCTTTAAAATTAAATAGATTATCCATTTGCTTTATATATATCGCTTGATCTCGATAATGGGTGCTATTCATCAATTTAACATTAACTAAATGTATTTTATATCTTTCACCAGTAGTATAAACTTTAAATATCAATGCTACGGTTTGGTCGCCTTCAAATCTCGCAACGTCGACTGCCATTATATAAAAGCCATCTTTAAATCCTGCTTCTGGTTTAAACTCTGGACGAACTAGTTTACGACATTGAGATATTAATTCATACGAATAATAACTATCTTCACTTCCCCCAGACCATACTGACATATATTCACGTAAGAACGATTCAAGTTTATAAGACGAGTTCTTTAATTTTTCCTGAACCTTATCAGGAGATAATAAACTATGCATTACTGGAATACGGAAATCTCCACCAAAACAAAATGCTTTGTGTGGATCTATGGCCATATCTACTAATGTTTCTAGCGTTCTATCGTGAGCATAAGTTCCACGATATCCCGCAGTAGTAATCATAGTTTGTTGTGCGTGCGGTTCTGTTGGATTAACAATTCCCGCAACAGTTCTACGGTCTACGTTCATCAATGGAATAATAATTTCGTTTACTTCGTCCCCGTCCATTAACGCAAACTCTTCTAATGTTCCCCAGTGTCTACGTCCACCACGGGCTGCATTACTTGTGGCAACGATGTCCATATGACTGCCATTCTTTAATTCAAGTTCGGCATAATCGGAACCAAAGTTACCATATTTCTTTTTAGCTCTATCCACATCACTTATATTAAGTTCGTTAACGAAGAATGGGAATAGCCTAAAGATTTCATTTGTTTTTTCTTCAATGATTTGTGCCGCTTGCTTCTTTGTATCCGCACAGGTAAAACCTTTACTTGCAGGAAGCATTATACTACGAATCATATTAGATATAAAGTTTAAGAATGATTTAGAATACGCACGAGGGAATGTTCCAGATACTTCTTGAAATCTCATACATACTCTTAAAAACACTCTTTGATAGAAGAATAATTTGAAGAATGAATCCTTTGGAGTGATTACATCAATCAAATAGTCTGGATATAAAGTAAATAATGTTACTATATCTTCCATTTCTTGACGATGTGAATCAACATAAGACGGAGTAATTACAATGTTATCTTCATCATTACGTTCAAGGATAACATCATAATACTCGTCCAATAAAAGTTCTAACTCATTATCTGAATTCATTTTCTACCTGTCTAAACATTTGTTCTAATTCTTCTTCATTTAAGGTTTCTTCTATTTCTATATTTTCTTCACCATTACTAGCATATAAAGCCTCTAAATCATCGTCATCTATAATTGTTCCAGCTTCATCTGCTAGTGATTTTTGATTATACATTTCTGTAGCTGTTTCCTGGCTATCATTAAATAAGCGACGAACATATTGTTGCATATTCTCAATAGTCTTATCAACAACATCTCTATTTTCGTTAATACGGTAGTTTAATACAAAACCTTTCTTTTCTAAGTAAGAAACAAGTTCACTTAACGTATTAATACTATCTTCATTGTTTGCAATCTCATTACCAATACCTAGCTCTTTCATTAATGTATTATATGCTTGTAGGTAAGATACTGCGTCTTTAGTATTACCAGCAGTAATTGACTTATCCGATAAAACGGATAACTTGGCCAGTTTACGAATAACGTCTTTACGAGCTTCGTCTTTAAAAGGATAATGACTTAGCGTATGACGTTCATATTCTTCCATACGCATATAATCATCTAATACTAAATCACTACTAGCTCCCCACTTTTTGCGAAGATATAATAATAAGTCTGAGTGGATAACAGTTATCTTATCAATCAATCCATTGTATTCTCTAGCCTTTTTCCAACAATTGTTTACTTGTTGCCAATCACTGTCTTGATATTCCCCATTACGCATATCATAGCAGTAATCTAATAATAGTGGGCCAAGCTTTTCGTAACTTTTCTCCATTTCAATCCATTTGTTAGTATCAAATGGTAAATCTAAATATTGACATAACTTATCAATAGTTTCTAATTTATATCTATCAACGTGTTGCCCCATACACATAACGCATATAACAGATAAGCCGTTTATTGAATATGGACAAGAATTTGAAGTTGGTAAATATAATTCTAAAGGTTGTTGTTCGCCACATATAGGGCAAACTCTATATTTTCCATCCATAATTATTCACCTCTATTTAATAAAGTAAGTAATTTGTCGGTAATCTTCAAAGTTAAATAATCCTCCAATAACATTGTTTCTATGCCATCTTCTGTTTCCTTTATAAAAACTTGTATATTATCTATTTGTTCTGCTGTAATAACAATTGGTTTATTCAGCATTTTTTTTAGCATCTCTTCTAGCACGTTTTTCCTCCCTACGCTTTTCTCGTTCAACTTTATCTTGATAAGCGCAACCTTTACATATATCTTTCCAACTTCCGTCCATATTTTGACTAAAATTCAATTCATCTACAAATAATTGCTCACCACATTTATCACAAATTTTCCATTTAGTCATTGTTAATAAAGTGCCGTCTGGTTTGTATTTATGTTCATTCCACCATAGATATGCATATTTTACTACTTGCTTAGAAATATGTTGTTTCCAAATGGTGCTAATATAATTAACACTATATGATTTCCCGTTGATTTCAAATAACTCTTGTGCTATTTGTTCATTTGGAATTTTATCTATCTTACGAATTAAGATGTGTTCGTGTTCAGGAGACCATCTTACTCGACCTAATAATTCATCTAAAAAGTCATATATGCCCCACCAAGGATGATAAGGATTATCAATTAATTTAGCCTTCATCCCAGAATAATATTTAAGCATATTATATATATGTTGCCAATTTCCAAAATCAACCATCATAGAACCAGAGCATAATATATGAGGTCCTATGCACATTCCAAATTCGTCGTGTGGTTCAGAATATCCTTGGAAACTCATTCCTGCACCAATGATAGGTCTAAATATATCCTTTAATAAGAATTGCTCTCTACGAAGATCTACCATCCATTCACGTAAAAAATATTTAGTTTGGTATGTTGGGATTAAGCGTCTATTGAAATCTATGTCACGTTTTCCCTCTAACACGTCCTTACAATATTGATATTGCTCTGTGATATTATCAATAGCTTCCCATAAATCCTTCATACCAGGAATATCGGCATCTTGCTCTCTATCTATTCTAGGTTTAGGAATTTTATAAATAGATAACTCTTTATTGCGTTGTATGGCATTTTCGCCTAAGGTAGATTCTATTAGTTCTTCATAACTAACTTTCTTTTTACTGCCTTGCTTTAATTCAACTTCTGCATCAACATCTTCTGCATATAGAAGATAATTAGCTACTTTATCTAATTCTGAAGGTGGAAAACCATCTAATTCTCCACTATCAGCTAAAAAATTTACTAGTCCCACTCTCTCTTCGTATGCTTGTAAATTATAATCTAATTTTTGTGCTACTTTCATATTACTCTCCTGGCCCTCTAAATATTACTACCATACTTGGGAATGGGGCACTATTTTTACTATTACCAAATTTTAATCTACCTTTAATAAATCTAATTTCAGCTTTGTGATAAATGTATTGATGGAAATATCTTGTATCAGTTCTTGCTGGTATTAACATAACTACTAGTCCATTAGGCTTACATCCCTCAATATAAGCTTTACGAACCCAGTCTTTAATAGCATCACCGTAAGGAGGATTACAAAATACTCTTTCTCCTTCCCAACTTTGCTCTAAACCATTAATTTCTTCTGTAAAATATTTCTCACACTTGTGGTTATAATCATCTGCACAAGGATCTAATGTAAAATTAAACTCTGCATTTAATTCGTCATAAAAATCTTGTGGAGTGCTCCATTTATCATCTTTACTACTAAACATTACCTCAATATTTTTCATATCGCAAGCCTCCTTGTATTTAACTATATATACTATATCATATTTTCCTTATTTTGTCAAGAGCAAAACTTAAATTTCTGTAAAAAGTTTTCATTGACAAAATAAGTATATTAATATATAATATATATAAATAATAAATATATATAAAAAGGAGTATGATAATATGATAGAATTAACAATTGGAGAATTAATAGGGATAATAATGTTAGTTTTTGTTGTGTCAACAATAATAAACAATATACTAAGCCATAAGAGAAAAGAAAATTATACTTCATGTGATTACATAGTAGTATCAAAGAAAACGGGTATAGAATATAATTGTATAGGCATTAGAGATAATAAAGATGACACAAAAGAGATATTAATATATAACCATATTTCACAATGTTTTGAATGGTGGAGTATATATCAATTTGAATTTAAAGGTAAATAGACTTTACAAAAGGTTTAAATTGTGATATAATATAAGTGTAAAATATAAAAGGAGGAAAACTCTATGGGAAAATTATGGAACAGAATAAGATATGGTAAAAGCGATACTCCAAAATTTATATCTTGTGAAAATCGTTGGTTATATCAAGGTAAGTGGATATCAGATAGATTAGCTTATAGTTTATTATCTAATAAGCCAGTTGAGTATGAATATTCATTATTTGAAGAAGATTATGGGGCATTTGGATATGCTGGTTCATTTAATGAAGTAGTTAATTTAGTGTCTAAATATCCTTTCACAATTCGCTTTAGTGATATGACACAATTTAGCACTCAAGAGATTAATATGATTTTAGGCATACAGCGCGCAGCCGTAGAAAAACGCAAAGAAGAAGTTAACCAAAATATTCAAGATTTAAAAGATGCACTTAGAAACTTCGGGGAGTTCTAGTTTATGAGAAATCGTTACGATATTAGATTTTATCAAGAGAGCGCCGATAGCTTGCGTATATGGGTTAACGATAAATTGCGCGAGCACGAAACTCTTCGAGGCGTAGTGCCAACTACGGTTACTGCCGACCTAGCCAACTCGTTCAAGAACGACTTAACTGACGCGATGCGTCATTACGCTATTTCGTATGACGAAATACCGGCATTTTTGGAGCATTGGCTTAAATTTTTAGCGGAAACTGACTCAAAAGAGTTTACAGACGGCTCCAATTCGTGATATAATGAATATGTAAAATGAAAAAAGAGAAAATATTTCATTTCTCAGGAGGTGCAACGCTATTATGGAAATTAATAAAAACATCGCAGCCCAATCCCTCAAGTGGCTAGAAGTTTTGTTAGATGAAGTCGATACGCTCAGCAACGAGGAAAAAGGCGCAGTGCAAACGCTCATTAATTTCTGGCGTATGTATATTTCATTTACGAGCGAATAGGAGGTGCGAAAGTTTATGTGGCAAGCATTTTTTTATGGAATGGCGGGTATGGCTGGAGCCCTAGTGGCTTATACGGCTTACGACGCACTATTCAGTTTCTGCGTATGGTTACGCGGTAGAAAAACGGCTAACACAAACCCTAAACGCCGCAAACGCTAACGGGGCTCACGTCCCAAACGAGGGGCAGTTTTGTATTGCATTTTTTTGTTTACAAAAGCCCCAAAAATTTTTTATAATTAAATTGTAAAAAATAAAAGAAATAAAAAAATAAGAAAGTTGTGCATAAAGCACGACGAACAGGAGGATATTATATTATGAAACCAAGTTTTGTAGCTTATGAATGTGAAAATTGCGGAGGAGTGTTCTACAGAGACGTAGTAGACACAATTATCGATGATGGCGCAAATTGCCATGTAATCGTTGAAGTATTAAAAGATGCGGAAGGCAACGACGAAGAATTCCCAATGTGTGAATGCTTAGGTGGAGACGCTGACCACATGATCGACGTTACTGACGCTCCCATCGAAGAAGCGTAAGACAAAATGCCCATATATCGCTATGGTCAGGGCGATAGACGGGGTTACCTTGTATTTTGACCCAGTGGAGATTGCGCAGTATCAACTTCTTGGATACACAAATGAGCAACATCCGGTGTATAGATTATTTTATAAGAACGGAATGGCCGAGGATATGATTGACGCTTGGAGCGTCATTCCTACGGCACAATAAAGCACTAGCCCCTTTCACCCTGGCTGGTGTTTTTTGCTGCGCAGAATTTCAAAAAATAATTTTGTAAATTCGGGGAGGAAATCCAAAAAAAATTTTTCAAAATTCGGGGAGGAGCTCGCAGCTATATAGAAAATTTTTAGGGAAAATTTACTTAACCCACCCCCCACCACTCAGCCGAGTGTATCGGGGTTGGTGGTATGGTATGGGGGGTGGTAGTAAAAACAAAAACTTGATTATGATTAATCAAGTTCGTTATAGAAATATGTTACACCTTTTACCCAATTTGCATTTAAATTATTTTTATCATTTGATGCTTTTAATGGTGCATATTTTGGTTGTATCTTTTCTATTGTTGTAAGTCCTTTGTTAAAGTATCCGTTCTTTAAGTTCTTAATGAATGAGTGTATGCCATCTTCTTTAGTATTAAACTTGTAAAATGATTTAGTATTACTATTATACAAGCCACCGATATTATTACTATTTTTAAATAGTGGGCTTGTATAGTTTCCAGTTTCGTGCTTTGTAATTGCTATTGCTATTTTGATTTCATTATATGTTAAGTTATATTCTTTTGATATGTCATATATTAAACACTCATTTGTTCCTATATTACATATATAAGTTCTTTGTTTTTCTTCTTCGGTTGGTTGCTTTTCTTCTTCTTGTTTTTCTTCTTCCGTTTCTTTTAAACTTATATTATATGTTATATAGTTTGTTATATGCTTATTAGTCCATTTAATAGGCTTTTGTGGTATTGTTATACTTAATACTATAATTAGTATTATAATACTTGTTTTAAGCCTTTTAGGTATCTTATTTAATATGTTATTAATCTTTATACTTATTAAGTATGTAATAACACTTATAAATGATATACAACCAATTAATGCAAGTAATATATTTTTAATTAATGCTTTTAATAATATCTTTGTTAATTTAACTATTTTCTTTTTATAACTTATTAGGGCTTTTTTTTGTGTCCTATTTAAATATACTTTTTTTAATACTTTCTTTGTGTTTATTTCCTTTGTTAATTCCTTTTTATTTAATGTTTTCATATTGTCTTATCTTCCTTTTCTTTTCTTCTTTTATTGTCTTATTGTCTTATTAATTCCATTTATTTAATACATATATATTACCATAACATTTTATTAATGTATTAGTCTTATATAAGTTATAAAGACTATTCCATAATAACTCTTTTGTTATAAAGTTCTTAATGGTTAAAGTCTTATATAATTGTTTAAAAGTTCTTCCACCATTTTTTTTAATTTCCTTTATAATATAACTTTTCATTTTTTCACAACCTTTCATTTTGATAAGGCTTTCTTGTCCTTATCTTAATTTAATTATAAATGATAACTTTTAAAATTGCAATACATAAAAATACTTTTTTGTGTAAATAGTGTAAAAAGTGTAAAAAAGTGTTATTTTCTTCATATTGAGTTATTTTGTTATAGGTTAATACATTTATACCTTTTTTAATAAAAGTGTCTTAAATGGGCTAAAAATGGGTAAAAATGGGTATAAGGGAAAGATCTTTCCCTTTTTTGGGCTTTTTGAAAAGTTTTTTTAAAAAAAGTTAATTTAAACTTGCATTTGGTTTTATAGTGTGGTAATATATAGGTAGTTAAGGGATAACACCTTAACAAGTCAGTTATTTGAAAATTAGAAAAGGAAGTGTTTAAAAATGAAATTGACTGAAAAACAACTTTTTATTGGTGGTTTACTTGTTAATCACTTGGAAGGGTTAGTAGTTTATGAGTTTATAGAAACTTATAAAAATGAATTAATTGAAAAGGGTATAGATACACAAAAAATTAATTCAGTTAATGCAACTCTTGCAAGTCTTGCAAGTGAAACAAAACAATTAGTTGAAAAAGGTAAAAAAGAATATAATGAAAAGTTATTAACATTATATAAGCCAACTCAAAAACTAATTGATATTATCAATAATAAGGAAGAAGAAAAATAAAATGGCTTCTTTCATAGGTTGTATAATGTTTGTTAGTCCGTTTATACTTGGTATAGTATGGGTTATACAAACATTAAAAGAAGAAAAGTAAAATTTTCTTCTCTATATCTAATCATTAAAATATTAGTGGTTAGATATAGGGAAAAAATTTCCCTAGATGTTCTTTGAAAATCGGCTTGTTTGACTTGATAACCTTTTCAGTGGGGTTAATGGTTGATTAAATCTAGTAATGACAATATTATACTAAAAAAAATATAATACTGAAAAGGAAAACAAGAAACAATGAAAAATTTACAATTTATAAAAGCGAAAAGCGACAATACTTTATCTACTCTAGGGGGTAGGGCTACCAATTTAGCCCCTATTAACCTATCAAATTGCAAAAGGTCAAGCCTTTTAATTGATACCGAAACAATAGGGGACATACAAAAAGGGGAAAAAGCCTACCCATACGACATAAGTTTTTTACAAGTTAAAAATGGTAAAAAACTACACGAGATAAGTTATATCAATAAAGATATATTTGATAATGAAAAGTTAATGAGTAATGCTTTTTATAAAAATAAAATACCTTTTTATAAAAAAGCACTTGCTAACGATATTAGATATATTAAAAAAAGTGAGGTTGATATTTTGATAGAGTTAAACGAATTTATAAAAAAGCATAAAATAACTTATTTTATGGCTTACAATGTTAAGTTCGATTATAACTCAATTAATAACTTATATAACCTAGAAAAAAATAGCCATATCAAAAACGAGTTTAAAAAACTTTATATAATTGATATATGGAAAGTGGCTACGGACATTATAAAAATGTTTCCCGAGTTATACGAAAGCTATATGATATTTTGCTACAAGCATAATTTATATAGTGATAGTGGAAAAAATGTTCAAACGGGTGCCGAATGTATGAATAAATTTGTTAATAATGATATTAACTTTGTTGAGTGTCATACGGGGCTTGAAGATACATTTTGTGAGTTAAATATTTTAACTAAAATGTTATGGTATTATAAGAAATCTACTAACCTAGATTATTATTATAAACTAGATAGCATTTTTAACGGACACGGAAATGTTTTTAAAAATGGGGCTTTTAATACTGATAGAATAGAGTATATCTTAGAAAAGCATAACATAAAGGGGTAATGGTTAAATTGATAAAGTAAAGTTAAACAAGCCGAATAAAAGAACATATAAAAAGAATATGAAAGGTAGTGTTCTAATGTTTAAGAACAAAATGGGCTTAACTTTACTTGATAGAATAATACTATTTTTCCAAGTAAAAAGGCTAAAATAAGGGTATAACAACCCTTATTTTTTGTATAAAAAAATACTTGTATTTTATTGCATTATATGATAATATATAGATACCTAGGGGGAAACACTACCTTTATAAAATAGATAAAAAAACTTCCAAACAAAAAAGAACTTTTCAGCCCCTTAGGTTATTGTCTTATTTTGGGAACTTATGTTCCCCTTTTTTATGCTTGACTTTTAAGCCCCCTTATATTAATATATATATTAACGAAAGGAGTGTATATATGTTAAGTTTGTTTAAAAAGAAGAAACAAGAAAATAAGACTAATGCTATACAAGACTTATCAATTACTTTTGATAACGAAACACAAACATATAATATCATATTATTAAATGATAAAAGAAAAGTCCAAATCAAAAAGGCAAAAGATAACGAAATAGTATTAAAAACTTGTTACAAGAAACAAGGACGACCAAGAAAAGACGGGCTAGTATAGCCCTCTTTTTTTGTGCCAAAAAGCGAACGAACGTTCGTTCGATCAAAATTCTGCCACCCCAAGGAGGATCCGTCCCCCAGGTTCCAAGCGCCCGCCCCCTTATTCGCGCCACCGAAAGGAGCT
>Ga0233386_1000186_pt1 | contig 19690 bp, 33 predicted proteins | sample ElkDunMinimDraft_17_FD_191544 | JGI IMG/M metagenome (GOLD analysis project Ga0233386, IMG submission 191544) | Fecal eukaryotic communites from dung pellets of Tule Elk in California, USA - Elk Dung G4 | ecosystem: Host-associated > Mammals > Digestive system > Large intestine > Fecal | place...
GCTGTTTCGTTTGCTGCTTCCGTTAAGCCTTCAATGGGCAAGCTATCACCAAACGTTGCATAAACACCCGTGCAAATGTCCGTCCATGTCTGCAATTCCTTTTCGTTATCGGTCAGCACTGCCAGATGGTTTGCAGCTTCTACAGAAACGGCTGTATCACCAAGTACCGCTTGCAAATCCCGATATGTTTTGGTTGCAGTTTCAGACGAATGACCATTGGTGACAAAAGCTGTGTCCAGCTTGCCCATTTCTGTTCGGTATTCCCTACTGCCTTCGATGGCAGCAACCCATGCACTGCCCAAAGCTACACCAGCACCAACAACCAGTTTTCCCAAGCCAAGTGCAGCCCTGCCTATACCGTCAAGTGCTGTATTTGTTCTTGTGCTTGTGTCCTCTGCTTGGTTGGCAGTATCATCAAGCGCCCGGTTGGCTTCATCGTTTTCAATGGCAATCGTGCCAAGCAATCTGAATAGTTCCACGCTTCACCCCTCCCATTATTGGAAGGTCGAAACGCCTATCATTCCTTTTTGAACAGCCCGTCTATGATGGACTGCACGTCCTTGTCCGTCAGGCTGGCATCACTGCCACGCTTGCGGGTGGTGCTTTCGGATTTCATTATGGTCTTTTTCCAATCGCTGAAAGATTTGTCGGAATAGCTATGGACATAGGCGATCCACAGCATCCATTCGTTTTCTTTTTCAGCTTCTTTTTTCTTTCGCTCATGCTCTTCTTCAATGAATGCTCGCACGAACTTGCCAAATCGCCGTTGTTTGATATACCTGCCCACCAGATCCATAGGACTGCTGTATCTGGAATACAGCAAGTCCATGAATCTGATTTCGCCTATTTGAACGATTAGGCTTACTGCCCGAAAAAATCCTTTTCAGCATTGAAAATGTCCCAAATCATCTTAGGCACAGCCATCATGCCAAGGGCAATGATTTCGTCCTTGGAAAGACCAGAAACATCAGAAAGGAAGGCGTACACTTCCTCCTTCACAGTGCCAAGGTTCTGGATGATGGCTTTGACCATGCGAACGGCTACCACGCCGCCCACTTCAGATACATCCTTGTCACCAGTGGCAATATCCATAAACATGGGTGCAAGGTCATCAGGCAGTACCTTGCCAACGATGTCAAGCACAGGCCACAGGTCTTCACCGTTCAGTTTGCGCAGGGTATAGGGTGTGTTTTCGGACATTTTGTTTTCCTCCTTATCGCTCATAGGTTATTGATTACGCCGCCGCTTCTTCAGCGTTGACAGGCTCCCAGCCTTCAGCCTTGCGAATGAAGATGGCATAAGGCAGGGTGGTAGTGCCATGTTCAATGTCGGAATGGCATTCAAACGTGCCTTTGAACACGGAATTGGTCTTGTTCTTGTGTTCGGAAACATGGCCGGAAGTGCAAAGCGCCTTCTTGAAGATGACGATGAATTCACGACCATCCAGAAGATGACCCCAGAAGCCAAAACCTTCGTAGAAATGGCCTTTGCGCAGGTGGTCATCGGAAGTAATGACATCGAATTCACTGTCAGTGGAATCGGCAAGTTTGCCGATAACCTGATTCTTCACAAACTTGGCTTTCAGTTCCAGAAAGGATGCTTCAATCTGGGCGGTTTCGCCCACTTTCTGCTTCAGTTCTGCCACGGGAACAAGCGCACCATCAGCCGGAATGTCGAAAAATTCAGGCGTGATGGTCACCGTACCGCCTTCCTGAGTTGCGCCAATGATTGCAGCCTTTACCGCTTCTTCAGTAGGTGCAATCTTTTCGTCATAGGTAACACCTTCGAAATACACACCAGCGCCAAAGGGAATCTGCGAAGGAGTACCCTGCGTAATACCGCTCTGGATCATGTTATTTCACCTTCCATTCTTGAATTTTTAGGTTTATCTTGATACTTTTAAGCTCCATGTCCCCGGTGGGAACAGTGCTTGTGCTGTCATAAAAAACAGCAATCCCGTTCCCATTGGGGAGGATTGCCGTTTTCATTGCAGCGTTTTCGATTTTTGCCTTGGCTTGCTCAAGCAATAGCCATTCTTTACGGGTAAAGCCCCGCAGGATGAAGGTGGTGGGCTGTAGTCCGCTTTCTTCCTTCGTCAAGCTGGGTTCTTCGATGTAGTCCCCGACAAAATAGTAATCCGGCAGGGGATTGTCCTTGTCATTCCATCGCATGAATGCATAAGGAATGCCCAAGCCCTGCATCAATTGATCAATATAAGCAAATGCTGCTTCGCTCATTCTCCCATTCCTTTCATGCGTGTTTCAAGGTCTGCAACAGCCTTGGGTTTGTTGACAGTAAAGGCAGTTTCCAGCGTTTTTGCAGGTTCACGACCATTGGTGGCGTGAAGCGTTGGATCTTCCGCAGCAATGGCTTTTGCTTCGGCTTCCGTGAGGATTTCGCCGCCGTTTCCCTTATAACCGTCTTTATACACCCACCAGCCCGGTCTGCCTTGCTTGCCACCGTTCTTGGCTGTATCGGCATATTCACCTGTGCCAAACTCTTCCCAAAAGGCTTGTTCCAGACGGCTACCAATCATAGCTTCGCCTTTGGCATCATCAACAACAGCTCTGTAGTCTTTACGAAGGGCAATGCCTGCTTCGCCGTCAAGTTTTGTGTTGGCTTTAGCATGGGAAGCAATGGTGTTCGCCCAGTCGTACAGCCATTCAAGCGTTGTATCGTTGATGGCTGCTTTTACCTGAATGCTGTTGTCTATGAACTTCACATCAGCCATATCACTGACCCCCGGTGAACTTCAGATAGATTTCCAACTGTGCATTCATGCCCATTGGATTATCAATCAGCGTTACATCATAGCGCCCACCGTCAATGATTGCCCTGCTGTTTTCTGCCTTGATTCGGGCATCAAGCGGAACATAGTCAGCCACAAACACATGGGTGCTTTCTTGAATCTTTGCATTGTAGGTTGTATAGCCAGAACTGCCGGAAGAAAGGTCAAGCCATCCCTTGATGGTCTGCACATCGACCCAAGACTGCACCTGTTCGCCAATGCTGTTTTTGGTTGTATCGCTGATCTGGAATGTCAGTTTTGTGTTGCCGCCAATTCCCTTCATACGCTCAACCCCTGTCCGAATCTCGCACGATGATAGGGCTTCAGAAAGCCCATCAACACTGCGGGATAGCCTGCAATGGTGTTCGCTGCCGTTTGGTCTGTATATGTCACAGAATGCCGGGAAATGGTTTCAGATGCCACGCCCACCTTATCACGGTTGCCCAATTCCCATTTAATCAGGTTCACCACACCCAACTTCACATCGGCAGGATAGGCGATTGAATCGCCCACCCTGTACCGACTGAAGTTGTTGTTGGTGTACCCGTGTATCATGTTTTCCATTGCTTCAAGCCAAACGGCAAGAACAGCGTCTTTTTCATCTGTTTCAACGAACGTTCGCAGTTCTTCAACGGTCATGATCATTGGGTATCAACCCCTTACGCCTTGGTCTTCAGAATGACAACCTTGGATTCGTTGGTCAGTGCAGGCATACCGAAGGCAGTGCAGATAACCTTGTCACCCACGCCCTCTTCACGCTTATGCTCAACCAGATTGCCACGCTTCAGGAAGTAAGTGATGGCAGGCAGGTCATCTTCGGTTTCGGCATCGTTGTTCAGCTTGATGATGGGATTCAGGTAAACGCCCTCTTCCAGCTTCACCTTGTTGGATACCACCACATCACAGCCAGCAATGCGACCAATGGAGCCGTTCATCATTACGCCGGGGCCGAACTTGTCAGCGGACAGGAATTCTGCGTCCTTGCGAAGCTGGGTCTTCTGCTTAGAGTGGATCAGAATGACCTTCTTGCTGTCCTCTTCCTCACCGAACATATCCACGCCATCCACGATAGCGGAATACTTGATGGTAGCGGAAGAAGCATCCACAATGTTCTTAGATTCGTACAGCACGGCAACACGGTCATTGTCCAGCTTTTCGGAAATGGACATAGCAATCTGGTTGGTTGCAGTACCCATAGGATTGCCGTAGCCAGAAAGCTGTGCTTCGTCAGTCAGCATAACGCCCTTACCAATCTTCTTGATGCCATACTGAGCAGTGGTGAAAGCCATCTTGGTGGTATCAATGGGCTGGCCTTCCTCCAGATCCACGGCTTCACCAATGTAGCCCCAACGGGGAACGGTTACAGTGGAGCCGGGAACACCCTGAAGGGTGCTGTCCACCTTGATATAGCCAGTCATTACAGCCTTCTTCTGCACCTTTGCATTGATCATGTCGGAAACAACCTGCGGGTCAAAAACATCACCGTTTACAAGGGTGGTTACGTTAGTAAGTTCTGCCATAGTTCATTCATCCTTTCATCATTTGGTCATAAAGTTCCGGGTTTTCCTGTCGAAGTTGCACCCGGCTGTTGTAGCCCATCTTGTTGAAGTCCTCCCTTGTTACCGTTGCGGCGGGGGGATCTTCCTTTTCCAGCTTGTGTTCCTGATACTGCTTCTTGCTGCCGCTGGAGAACTGTGCAGGAAGCTGTGTCTTCAGGGCGGCAATCTTGTCATCCATATCCCTGATCTTGCCGTCTTCGCCACGCTGAAGCTCACCCTTTGCCTTCAGCTTGTACATGACATAATCAATGTCATCGGGCTTTACGCCAGCAGAAAGAAGCTCAACATGTACATCAGCATCAATCTGCGCCTGTTCAAGCTGCTGCTGTAGGGTGGCAATCTGGGTTTCGTAGTCTGCAATCTTCTGCTGCGCTTCTTCCTGCCCCTTGGTGGACTTTTTCAGCGCTTCAATGGTCTTGTTCGCTTCGCCAAGCTGCGTGGTTGCCGTTTCATGGGCAGCTTTCAGCTTGCCATAGCGGGTGTCCATGTTCTCTTCACTTGTCGTGAAGATTTTGTTTTCCTTCATGGCATTGGAAAAAGCCGTGGTTTGTTCTTCAGAAGCGTTAAAAATCTGTTGCAGCAGTTCGATCAAAGTCATATCGTTCCATCCTTTCCTTACGCTTTTTACATGGTTGCATCATGTGATTGGAGGAAGTTTTACGTCTTTCCCGGACGAAATATAAAAAGCGCCTGATTTCTCAAGCGCTTTTAAGCGAGAATCTTTGCCCATGTTTTCTTTCCGGCAACACCATCGGCTTCAAGTCCTTTTGCCGTTTGGTATTCCTTCAGGGCTTTTAGGGTGTTTTTGCCGAAGATACCGTCAACTGTGCCAGCATCAAAGCCGTTAAGGTTCAACAGCCATTGCAGCACCTTTACCTGTGTTCCTTTGCTTCCGTTGCGCAGGGTGGTCATGTCGATCACCTCCGCTGTGGTTGCTGGTTTTTGGACTTCTAACGGGGTTTCCTGCGGTTCTTTCGGTGGGGTGGTACTGTTGACCATCTCCCCCGTCAAAACGCCGGGAAGCACCGCCCAGTGCGTCCAAGAGCGATTCTTTACAAGCGTTTTGACAACGCCTGCTTTCGCTTCTTTGGCTTCGACTGCCAAGCCACCACCGATATAAACCCCAGTATGTGTCATCCTGCCGCTTGCATTAGCATGGTAGAGGATCACGCCGGGTACATCCGGCAGGGTATCAATCGTGCCACGTTGTTCCCATGCGGTCTTCGTCCATTGGCTGTTAGCACCAGATACAAGAGCCTGACCGCCTGCCTTGCAAGCGTAACGGGTAAGCTGTGCGCAGTCATAGGCTTGTTTTCCGTTCCATCTGCATCCGTCACAGGTGGATTGTCTGCCACTCAGTACAAGACAGTTTTTATAGGTGTTGTCCTTTTGGTCTGGATAATCCCCCGCACGTTCCCGCCGAAAGGCGGGAGTGCAGAGCCTTTCACCATAGCCCCCGTAGATGTAAGCACAGCCAAGTTTGCTGATAGCATAGTCGGCAATGGCTTGTCCTTTAGATGTCATCGGGATCATCGCCTTCAAAGTCATCGTAATCAATGGCATCGTAAACGATGGGGTCAATAACGGAAGCCGCCTTGGCATCCACAAGGCCTTCTGCAATGATATAAGCCAGCGCACCAGCGCCAGCCATAATCAGTGCAACCACCTGCGTTACAGTGTCCTCCGCAAGACCAAAGGCCACCAGCAGCATGCCCACGAATTCAGATACAGCCACCCACAGCTTTCGGGAAGTAAGTTTTGCCTTCCAATCGATCATAGTTCCATTTCTCCTTTCGTTTTTGGGTAAAATAAAAGCAACTGTTTCCAAAATGGAACAAGTTGCTTGTTATGTTGTTTGTTATGTTGTTGTGTTTTGTCTTGTGTTACCGCTGCAATGGTATCGCCCCTTTCACATTATCGTTTCATCAGGTCATCAATCGTCTGGGTCGGATAAAACTGGCGATCCACGTTGATTGTAGGCATTTCCCTGCCTGCCACATCGATGGTAATGCGCAGAGCGATTGGATATTTAAAATCGCCATAGATTTTTTCCGCATCGTCAATGATTGTTTGCCCACAGTCCTTGATTTGCTGTATACGGGCTTCCCTGCTTGTGATACTCAAACGGAATCACCCCCTTTCAAGGCATAGAAAAAGCACCATGCGGGTGCAGGGTGCTTGTTTACTCATAAGGCGGTATATCTTCTTCTTCGCATGGGGTGTACGATTCGATGTCTCCTGTTTTGTAGAACACAAAATGCATCCCGCCCCACGGGTCAAACATGATGGTTTTGATTGTGTCCCAACCTTCATCGTCTTCATCGTATACGATGCATTGAGGTCTGCCATATACTATTTCTCCAGAAACAAGGACAAGTCTGACGAAACCTGTTTCTTCTTGCAGTCTGTCCAGTATATCAATCTTGGGGTTCACGTACTCCACCACCTTCTGGCAATTCCTTCACCGGGATAATGTGAATATTCCCATCACCTATTGCGTAGCTGATTTGTGCGCACTTTGTTGCCACATACTTGCCTTGCGACTTGCTGTAATAGTAGCCAATCACTTCATCGCAGGTTACAAACTCACGATACCCTCTGCCTGTGACTTGTACATCGCCTTTCAGTTTTGAAACAACAAGCCTTTTCAGATCATTGTTGTTCAAATCTTCCCTTATGTACGATGGATAATCGCCACGGACTGCCAGCTTCACGGAATACTCCACAAACTGTTTTGTATCCTTTTTGTGTCTGGCCTGCTTTTGATGGCTTATGATGGTTCTGATCTTACCAGCTTCAAACGCTTGCTTGAACTCGGCTTTCTTCCTACTAATTATACCATCATCATCAAAGAAAATCAACGCTTTCCGGGTTTTTGCGGATGCTTTTTGCCCCGATGCTGCCGCTATATATTTGCTTATATAGTCGGGCAATTCATTGGATTTTGTGTGATAAGCAGCCCATGCTTCTGCCCATGCTTCCGATGGGTTTTTCAGCATATCACAGCCAGATTCTTTCGCCCAACGCAGTGCATCATTCTCAAACCCATCAGGAATTCCTCTGATGTTTGCGTATACATGACCCATCTCATGCATGGCTGTTGTTTCGCCTGTTTCGTTGAAGAACCATTTGCGCCCGTACTGCTTTTCATACCTTTCTTGCGCTGTCTTCTTTGCTGTTGTGATCTTGTCAGAAGTTTTATAACTGGAACTGATGCCAACCATATATCCGTTTGTGTCGAAATCATAGCCTTTGCCAAGGCCAAGGTGAATTCCGTTGTATGTATCAACCGTCACACCGTAATACTGCTTACTGCTTCTTGGTAATTTGCCGCCCCAGTATTGTTCAAGTGTAGCGGACGCACCAACGAATACAGGTTTCGCATCATCAGGCAGCGTTGCAAGAGCCTGATTTAACTCGTTTGCAGTTGCCAGCGGAAGTCCGCTGTAATCTGCATATTTTACGCCATGTTGTCTTGCAAATTCCTCTGCTTCTGCAATTGTTTTCGCAGGGGCAAAGAACGTTTGTTCAGTCGTATCCGCTGCATTCAGGTACTTCTGCTTGAAATCGCCAAGGTTCTGCACCTGTGCTTTACCGTATTTTTCGGTATCTTTGATCCGCAGATTGTGGAAATCAGCATCTGCTTCCATCTGCTTCAGGATATCGTCATCCAGTGCAGCTTTGGCAATCGTTAGCATAGTGCATCGGCAGTTACAGTCAAGATGGGCTTGCCCAAAGTCATGCGGATGCATGGCTTCTTCACCATCAATTTCAAACGGTTCGTCAAGCTCCCTTGTCTGGTTGTGAAGCGCCCTGTGTGCATCTCTGGTCTTGCCATCACGAATGGCGTTCCATTGCTTCACCAGTTTAGCGCCCTTTTCCTTTGCTTGCAGGGCTGCATCATAGGAAGCCTGTTCTTGTACTCTGCCGCCTTCTGTTCGGGCAATGGTCTTTGCCCTTCGCATGGGAATGCCTGCTTGGTTGCTGATGTTTTTGGCGATATCGCTGTACATCATGCCGGAAGAAATGCCCCTTGTGATTTCCTGCTGAATGACTTTCTTCAGTTGGTTGATATCCTTGCCCATCTCTTCGTACATGGTCTTTTTCAGCCTTGTATCAAGCGTTATTGCCTTGACTGCAAGCGCCTGATTGATGGGAAGGATCACGGGCATATCCTGATGGTGAAGCGTGTATACAGTTCCAACAAAAGCATCTGTATAGCTATCGTTTAGGTACTCAGTAACCGATTCGTATTCAGTCGAATGCAGCTTGTCCAAGGAAGCCTGTACTTGCTGCTTCAACATCCGCTGATATTCCACTTGATGGATCACATGGGGCAGGTTTGCATCCTGCCGACCAAGGAGTTGGGCAACGTGAAGATTGATTTCTGTTAATGCCTTTTCGTACTGTTCTTCAATGTCTTTCAGGATTGACCTTTCAGCCTTAATTCTGGCGTTTAGGACTTCCTGTTCAGCATGGGCAAGGTCTTTCTTCACATTGCATCACCTTCACCGCCAGAAATGGGATTTGGGGCATTTACAGCCTGTTCGTACATATCCAGTTCGTCTACTGGCTGCTTGCTCTTGATGTCCTCATAATCTTCATCAAGTTCATCACAGATCATGCGCAGCAGGGAATCATCATCAATTACACCCCGCAGGTTCTGGAAAGTGGTGATATTAGCCTGCTTGCGCTGTGCATCCGTCAATTCAATCTGTGCATTATCGGCAGCATTGGTCATGATTTCACGGTCAAACGTGAAGTACACATCTTTTTGCTGATAATCGCTGTCGTTTTCATCGTTGATTTCTGCAAGGATGACCTTCAGCAGCTTCCGAAGGAACTGTTTGAGCCGGATTTCCAGCTTATTGCACTTCAGGTCAAGCAGTGCGTATCGGCTCTTGATGACCACGTTGGTGATATTGCCATCGCCAAGCTGGGCAGAATTGAACGCCATGCCGAAACGATAGATGTTCTTTTCGTCAAGCTCCAGCTTTGCCTGTCGGGCAGCATAGGGGATGTCAACGGTCTTGATTTCAATATCGCCGCCTTCACCAACGCCAATGTGCTTCTTGGCACGGAAGTTGGTAGCAAGAACATCCAGATCATCACCGTCAAAGCCCTTTACGGCAAGGTATGCTTCACTCATGTCCTGAATGTTATTACTCATTCCGCAAGCCATCAGGTCATAATCATCAATCAAATCCTTGATGGGATTCAAATCACTGGTCTGCTTGCGGTTGTTATCCAGACGGAAAAAGGGAATGAAGCCAAAGCCGTCAAAATACGGTTCCGGGTCATTCCCTTTGTTATACAAGATATGGGGTCTGGGGTTATGTTCTTGTGCATCGTCCAGATGAATCTGACCATCATCTTCCTGCACATAGAAGAAGGTCTGCTTTTCATCCCACACTTGGATACGCCGGATCTTCTTGTTGTCCTTGCCGATGCGGTCAACGTAATGATAGATGACATATTCACAGCCATCATCCGTTTCCTTGGCTTTGACTTCCACAACACCAAGACTGTCGGCACACTGAAAGCCCGTTTTGCCATCCTTGCGCTTGTAGGCATAGGCATATTCAAAGCCCTTGGCAATGCAGCCTGTCAGCACTTCGTATAGTTCAGAAGTAAAGTCCTCATTCTCATTGAAGTATTCGTCAAGCAGTGCTTGCAATTCTGGAATATCAGACTTGATAAAGCCTTCAGCGCCGGAAAGCATATACTGCACAGCCTGATCTACAATCTCCGTGAAGAAAGGATGGCTGATTTTGATATTGCTTTTGACCTTATCTTCCTGTAGCTTGCCGTTCTTATCCAAGAATAGGATCTTGTACTGCTTGATGTCGTGTTCGCCTTCATAATAGCGCTGTCCAACTCTGGCAAGCTGTTTCTTGTGGTTGCCAACATCGTTGTCGATATATGTTCTGATTGCTTCAACCGATAGCATGGTGTATTCCCTTCTTTCTGTGTTAGTACAGCCACCCGGATTTCTTTGCAATGTGTTTTTCAAGTGCATAGCGCATGGCATCCATCAAGTGGTTAAAATCATCAATAGGCACGTTCAGCTTGTTGCCGAACTTGTCTTTGTCCCATGTATAGTTGCTTATTTCGGTTATGAAGTTAACGCACCGTGGATGGATGATGATTTCCAAGTCCTGTATCCACTGGATGCCGTTCTGTATGCTGTCTTTGCCCTTGGCTGCTGCCCTTACCCGCAGCCCCAGCCCCTTCAGTTCGTCAATGGATTTCGGTTCGGCAGAATCAGCAGTAATACGTTCTTTGCCATAGCCCATATCCTGTACGGTGTCGGCAATCCTCTTATTGCTCATGCCCTTTTGGTACATCTCATCGAACACATACAAACGCTTGTTCTCTTTGTCCAAAAGCCCACAAAACAAGGTGGAAGGGTCGTTCGTATAGCCAAAGTCCATACCAAACGCAGAAACCACACCCGGCAACTGCCGAATGTGGTCAATGTCGAACGCTTCTTCCCGCCAGTTTTCGTATACAAGACCGTCCACGATACCCCAACCGCCAAGACCTGCAACGGCATAGCGCCGGGGATTACGAACACGCATATCCTCAAACATTCTAATGTCTGATTCATCCAGCCATTCGTTGCACATATAGTTTGTTGTCATGGCAAGGATATCGGGGGAAGGGGGAGCATCAAAGAAGCGTTTCTTCAGCCAATGATGTTCATTCCAAGGGTTGAAGGTAATTGTCCATTGCTTGAACAATGGTGCAGGGCATTCGCCACGGATTGATTCGTTGAGTATGTCGAAGTCAGCTTCGTTCATTACCTCGTACGCTTCTTCCAGCCAAGCCCAACAAAGCGAACCTTTTTCAACCGTTACAGAAGTAATTTTCAGAGTATCGTCAAGACCACGGAAAAGGATCTTCTGCCCTGTTTTCTTGCGTGTCATCTCCAATGGCGAAAGCGTTATGTTCCACTCATTGATAACACCAAGCCTATCCAGCGCCCATTTAAGGTCTGTAAAGCAGGAATCCTTTATGGTGCGGTATGTCTTGCGGAATACTATCAGATTGGCATCTTCATAGCCCTTTTTATTCAGCCATGTTGCATACCACAGCGCCGTTGTCTTTGATTTCTTGGAAGCACGGGAGCCTTTGCACACTCTGTAACGCCCTTTGAAGCGCCAGAATTCGTCATATCCACCGCCGACAAAAGAACGGATGCTCTTTTTAGCTGTTGTCGTTTTCGATGTCATCAACGATCACCACACCAACGTTACCTTCAACATCCACCTTTTCGGTATACAGCCCATAACGCTTGCCAAGCAGTTCCGCAGCCTTCAGTCTTTCTTTTTCGTCCGGGGCTTTCTGCATCTCTCTGGCCTGTGTCATGAAATCGCCTGTGCTTTCAATGACAACAATGCTTGACTGGGATTCACCCCGAAGGACGGAGGTAAGATACTTCAACACTTCATCCTGATCCGCAATCAAGGCTTTTTCCTTCTCAGCCATGCGGGTTTCGACGTATTCTTTCAAGTCAAGTTTCGTCAAGTTTTGTTGACCGATCTGCTTTGCGGTCTTTTCAGAATATCCGGCTCTGATCGCAGCTTGCGTTGCATTCAGGTCGATCAAGTATTCATCACAGAACCGCTGCTGTTTTGCCGTTAGCTTTGCCACAATCATCACCTTCTTTCGTTTGTTATCTCCAGCCCCCACCCTGCCGGAGGAAATCCCGCCCACTAAAAATGTGCGCACATCCATTTATAAACGTTATAGGGTAGCCGTTGCCTTTTTACGGGCAGCAGCCAAATGAACAACCGGGTTGCTTGTGCTTGCTGGCTTGAATTCCTGTGCCTGACCATAGCCGCCATATTCCAGCGCAGCAGCCGTGTTTACGAACAGCTTTTCAACCAGCTTTGCACAGCAGTTAGAAGAATCAGCCCGGTAAAAGTTGCTCTTCAGGATCATTGGCAAATGGGTATGCCCATGCAAATAAATGTCGGCATCAACAATGGAAGCCATGTCAGCAAGTCGGATAGCCTTTGCGCCTTCCTTCCTGCCGCCACCGCTGCCGTGTGTTGCATAAATGCTGTACCATTGCTTCGGGCTTTTGTCTTTGTGGTAACCTTTGCCCGTCCTTGAGCCAAAACGAAGGAATACCAGTACGCCGTCCGGGTGGTACTTGTCCTCAATGCCCAATTCACGGCACACAAAGCGCATTGTATCAATACCGTCTGTGCGGTAAATCCTCGCTTCATGGTTTCCGCTTGTTGCAGCAATGATCTTGTTTTTAATAGGCGTTAGCATCTTAACAGCAGCTTGGATCTGCTGCATGGGCGAAAGGCGTTCGCTGTAAATATCGCTTACGCTGGTTTTGGTGGCTGTATTCATAATATCGCCATTGAGGATGCAAACGCCGTGCGGATCACTTTCGACCTGCTTGATACGCTGCGCTACTACATCGGCGCAAGACCGTTCATCACCAATATGCAGGTCACTCAAGCAGTAAACATTGCAGCAATCCCATTCCTGTGGAAAATCAGCCCTTACCGAATGCATTTTGTACCCCCAATCAAACAAAACAAATAGCGCATAAGAAAAGCCCAACGGGTTTCCCCGTCAGGCTTTCGACTTTATCATTATAGCATGGAAGTTACTTCGTTTTACTTCGCACTTCTATGCGACTGATAAATATCCCAAAAGTGTTCAAGTGCGTGGCCATGAAGCTCAAACACTTTCGTTTGTTCGTAAGGCATTCTGCGCAATACGTTGTTCCAGCTTCTGCCGTTGATATAGCGTTCAGTCAGCACAAGCTTTTCCCATTCGTCCTGCATTTCCTCGATTAGCATCAGGCGAACCGTCAATGCTTCGGAAAGGTTGTTGATGGTACGTTCAAGGCGCTCTTCTGTTTCAATGCCCTTGATAACAGCGTTCGCCATGCCATCTTTCATGGAAGTGCCACTGATCCGTTCGGCTGTTATCCTGCTGGTTGTCCGTGTAGCAGTTTCTTTTATGTACTCCAGTTCATCCTTCAGGTCTTCCAAGCGCCTTTTCATTGCCGGATATGCCGCCAGATAGACCATAGCCGGATGCTTCGGCTTTCTTTGCTTTTGTTCCTTCATTGTTCGTCCTCCTTCAAAATCACTTCGATATTTTCCAGCACATCACACAGAGCTTCAGCAAATTTGTCGTTTTCGGCTACAAACGTAAGCCCGTTAAGCAGACCGTTGATATAGATTAGCCTTTCCCGCTGTTCTTTTGTCATGGTCACCCCTCCTAAAAAAACAGATTGATCAGCCACACAATCAGTGATATGGAAATCGCTGCACTGGCTGTGTAAGTGAGAATGAAAGCCCAGTTGACCCGGCGAAGAAACTTCAACGTGTCCATTCCTCCTTCGGTTTAAGGCACCGCCATAACCAGCCGTGGTCTTCGAACAGAATTTCTCCCGCTTCTGTAAGCAACGATTTTCGCTGGATAGACAGCACTTTTGTCGGCGCATAATGTTCGCCATCGTGTAGCACATAGATAACATCACCCGGCTGGATCGCACTCTTTACAAGGCTGTACGTTGTTGGCACGGTCATTCCTCCTTCGGCTTCCAGTTTTCGCATTTGTCACCCTTGCAAGGGTCGAGTTCTTTTGTGCCAAGACATACCCCGCCATAGTTTGTTTTCGTGTAACAGCGGCAATCTTCGGCTTTTCTGATCGGCTCCTGCACCGTCACGCCGTTGGCGATCAGGTGGTCGGCAAGCCAGAGCATCTTATCCTGCAAGTAATCTTCGCCGCAGCAATCGCAGAATACAGTTGGCAGCTCTCCCATGATGCCCACCAGCTTTTCACGGTCAGTCATTGGGCTTCACCTCAAACATTTCGTATTTTTCGCAGTTAAACATGCCGCTGCATTCTTTTCCGTAAAAACGGCTTGTCCAATTACCGCAAATATTGAAAAGCCAACATTTGCAAGTCCTGCACCTATAGGGCATCATCCTGCACCTCCGTATCCGGGCATACGCCACGCCATTCCCAAAAATTATGGTAACAACCACAAGCCATACAGGGATTAGTCAACGGGTGATTTTTGGCATGCAAACAGGTATTACAGGATGTCCCGATGGCAGCATCGGCAGCAGCCGCATCCCTTTCTCGCTTGACGGCTGCCAGCTCCTGCTCCAACTGCTTGTACCCCTTCACCAGTTCAAGCCATTCAGCAATGGTCTTGCCGTCCAGCTCCACTTCCTCAATCGCCTTGTGCAAAATCTCTTCGCCGTCAATGGTAATTTCGCAGAAAAGTTCCTTGATTTCCCTCCTACGGTTCCATGCTTCAACTGCCTTTTCTGCGTTCTTTTCTTCGTTGTATTCGGCAAATCGGTTTGTCCTCGCTTTGCAGCGTGTGCAAAACACAATCTTGCTTTTAGTACCAATTTCCACGATTGCTTCTCCCCCGCAGAAGGGGCAGGGCTTCAGATCGTTCATTCCGCATCCTCCTTCGTAACAACAGCGGTCAGATATTCCAGCAGGGCAATCTTGCCCCTTAAATCGTCCAATTCGGGCTGCTTTACGCCCTTCTTATGCTCCGCATGACCAAGGGCAACCCTTGCCTGTTTAAGCTGCTTATAGAGCCATTCAAGGGCTTTTTCACGCATTGTCAAAACCCACCCTTCGCCACGATGTCATCATAAATAATCCTTACCTTGTCGCTGGCTATGCCAAGAAAATTTGCCATATGTCTGATGGAAAAGATTCCTGCGAACTTTGCCACATATCCCCGCTTGCCTTTTTTCAGCAGTACACGCCGTTCTGTTGTTTCTGACGGAATGTTGGTTGGCTGCTTTATCATAGGGCAAGGAAAATCGTTTGGAATATCCCAAACCATACGCCCTTTGGCGTTGCAAATCTTTTTTGCAGGGATCTTCTTTCGTTCGATCCGCTTTAGAATTGCTGTTCTTCCGATGCCCCACCTTTTTTCAGCTTCGTATACTGTCATTTGAAAGCACCCCCCGCAGATAAATTCCTTGGCATGGGGAAGTGTTTCTATCCACTTGCAGAATTGCCGCCATTCAGGAAGGCGATGATTTTTGCGCTGGGAATAGATCGTTTTGAGTTGCCTGTAATTTGTGGTCATTCTGGCAGTAAGCCGGAAGCCAACAGGAACGTTGTAGAGAACACGAAGATAGTTTTCAGGGGTTGGCTTTCTTTCGTATTCCTTAATAAGCAGATTCAGCGTTTCGATGGTACTATCAAGTACGTATTCGTTGCACTGTTCGTATGGATCAAGTTTGACAACCCTGTGCATCGTGCTTTGGCTGCTGACGAAATCCAAGAAATGATACCGTTCGGCTTCCGTCCATGCCTTGATGCTGAAGGTCAGGTCAAACTGTGCGATAATCCCGGTCAGGAATTGATCATGCCCTGTTCCTTTTTCACACCGTGCAAGTTGCTTCGTCATTTTGGTAATCTCGCTGGTGCAGCTTCCCGTGTCGATGCTCATTGGGTACTTGGATGCAGCTACACTTTCATCCAAGCCGTATACCTTGACATTGGATACCATTTGTGTTTCCCTCCTTACAGCCCAAACTGTGCCATCATCTGTTCCATACGGCTCCTTGCCGCCTGCTGCCGCCTGCCTGTGGAAGTCACCTTGCATGGTGTACACATTTCAATCAGGCGGTCATAGATGCGCTTTTTCGTCTTGTCTGTTTCCTCTGCCATTTCTTTCATGGCAAGGTTGGTTGTGATTACCAACGGCTTTTTGGCTTTGTACCGGGTGTTGATGATTTCATACACAAGCTCATTGTTGTATTCCGTCTTTCGCTCTGTACCCACATCATCCAGCACCAGCAGGGGTGCATTTGCCACCATGTACAGCACATCTTCCCGGTCTTTGCCAAAATCCTTGGTCATGGCTGCAACCAGCCGTGGAATGGTGGTCATGGTTGCCGGAACGCCCTTGTCAATCAGTGCGTTAGCAATGCAAGCTGCAAGGAATGTCTTACCCCCGCCCACATCGCCCCAAAGCATGATGCCAGCGTTGTTTTCCTGCACCCATGCCCAGTTTTCGACATACTTTTTGCAAAACGGGCTTGCTTTGGTATCCATGCCATCATCAGCAGCAAATGTGCAAGCCTTGTACTGCTCATCGGTCAGACCCTTGTTGCGGTACTGCTGGATCAATCTGTACTGTTCTTCCCGTTTCCGGGCAGCTTCTTCAGCTTCCAACGTTTCACGTTCGCACCTACACATGCAGGGTACTTTGTTCCGGGCAATTAGCCCCTTGACTTCAAACCACGTTTGCTTCCTTTCGCCACACTTGGCACAGATCCGCAAACCATCTTCTGTGTATAGGTCATCTTCGGCAGCATTGTCCCGGCTCATCGCCGGGGCAAGTGCGCCAATAATGCCCGTCATATCCATTCAGAATTCCTCCTTACCACGGCAACTGATCCCCGCTGTAATAATCTTCAGATGTAGTAGCCGTTGCAGGCTTCCCGGTTTTGTCGGCATAGTTACCGTCCAGCACTTTTGCCATATTTGCATCCTTGATTAGCCAATCAAAATTTGCAGTCCAGTTGCGGTTGTTGCTGCCCTTCAGGAAGGAAGAAGCTTCTGCATTTTCAAACACCTTCTGGAAGTCATCCAATGTGTAAGTTTTCATCCTTGCCTTGATGGCTTTCTTTCGTGATTCAGACAAAGAGCGGATAGAAGGGAAGGAGGGGCAGAGCCTGTTGTACATATCAGCGATAAGCTGATAGTCTATCCTCTCTTTCTTATCTTCTTCTTTATCTTTATCTTCTTCTTTATCTGTGTCGTGACACCGTTGACTTGTCATTGACTTGTCATTGACATCTTCGGAAGTGGATTGAAGCGCCTTTTGCTTTGCTCTTGATTTCTGCTTTGCAAGCCTGTTGTATTCACGGATTTCAGAAAGCCTGTCCACCGCCTGCCACTTTTCCCACGATGAAAGACAAATGATGTCATCCACTATTTCGATCATCCCGAACCGCTGGAAGGTGGTAAGGCCAAGCCGGATTGTGTTTATGTCAATCGCAAACTGATCCGCAAGCATTTCTTCAGTGAAGGGGATTTCAGGCGTGAAGTAAACCATGCCGTCATCGTTCGTTTCCCCTGCAAGGCACATCAGGAACACCCACATCAAAGCGATTGTGTCACCCTCCGGCAATCGCCGTATTTGCTTGATTTTCTTGTTATCAGGAAGCCCCGTTGCAAGCTTGATCCACTTAACATCAGCCACCTGAACCACTCCCCATGTAGTACCGTTTATAGCGGCAAGGCTCGCCAAACTGGTTCTTGCCCTTTTCCCACTTGCTATCAATGGGATAGCCCATGCGTTTGATGTCGCACACTCTGGACGGAAGGCGTTCTACGGAAAGATGAATTTTTGCTTCATCTTGTGTGATGCTTCCGTGCGTTTCGATGTACGCCAACACCCGCCTAATTTGCTTTTGCTTTGCTGTTGGTTCTGTGTATTGCTGCATCATACATCCCCTTCCTGCCTGTGAAGGCTTCTTTCTGCATCAAAGCCGTCAGGATAACGGGCTTTCAGCTTGGCGATGTTCATATTTGCAACTTCGTCCATGTCCCACTCATAGGCAGTGCAATATTCAGCGACAAACCAGAGAAGATCTCCAAGTTCCTTTTTCAACTGTTCTTCGTTGAAGGGATGACCCTGATAAAACTTCTGATAGATGCCGTTCAGTTCACCGATTTCAGACACCATGCCATGCATCGCATGTTTTCTAAGCTGATCCCGTTTCAGTTCGTTGTTGATCGTCCTTGCAGCCAGTTCCTGATATTCATTCAAGGTCATTGCCATTTGTTGCTTCCTCCCGTGTTTTCAAATCGTGTCCAGCTTCCCATTCCCGGTACAGGTTGAACCAGTCATCAAGTTCCATCGTTACCAGAATAGAAGCATTGTTTTTCTTGTGGAAGACGGCGGGAAGGTTGCCCTTCCCACCAGCTTCCGCATCACGCTTGGCTTGTGCCATCCAGTCATACAGTCGCATGACCTCCTGATGCTTGGCTTCCACATGGATTCCCGGAAGCCCCTTCACATCAGATGCATCCCCGGTATTACCGCAATACTGAGCCGTGCGCCGTGCATCGTAACCCTGTTCACGGAAGCGGGAAGCAAGTGTCCTTTCAAACCGTGCGCCTTTCTGCTTGCTGTTTACCGCCATTTCCGCTTCACCTTCAGTGTGCCAAAAGCACCACAGAGAAACACTGCTGCATAGATCGCAAGCATGATAATCTCAGGCAGAAGAACCAGCGCCCACGCCCAGTCGATAACCCCCATCAGCTTCAACACGATGAAAACAATCGTCAAAATCTCAGCAAATCCCATAGTCAATCCTCCCCCGTTCCAAATGCTTCTTCGAAGGTCATGCCCGTGTAGGCAAGCAGCTTTTTGATTTCTACAATATTGAATGGGTTTCTGCCTTGCAGCTTGTAGTAAAGGGTTGTCACTGTTTTGCAAAGCCCGGTTTCCTTGCACATTTTGTAGGCAGGGCAGCAATTGGTTATCATCCAATCAGCCAACGCAGGATAGATGCACTTGCAACCAGCGCTTTCCTTCATTCCCTTCGTTACCGGATCTTTAGTGTTCGCCGCAAGGATCTGCCGTACCCGTTCCCGTGTAACGCCGAATTTTTTGCCGATTTCATCAAGCGTAGAACCGTTTACCCGCATCGTGAACATTACGATGACATCTTCTTTCGTCATTGCATTCCCTCCAGTTCGTATTCAATCGCACACCCGTAAATGTGGATGTAGTCCGTGCAGACCCAGCCAATCGGATGGGCGAAATTTCTGTCGTGGCACACAAGCGCCCAGTTATCAAGCGTGTCAAGGACAGCGATATCCCAGCCGTCCATCAGGAAGTGAACCACTTCCCCGTCAACAGGAGCCGTGCGGACATTCAGGATTCCGTCCCGATTTTCCAACACTACGAACGCCGCCCGTGCCAACGCCGTTTCGGCATTCGCCCCGGTTACCTGCGTAAGAATCACAACCGTCAGCAGCAAGGCCAGTAGGATGCTCAGAAGGATCAGAAATCGCTTATTGTCCATTACGCATCCCTCCCCGGCTTGTAGCCTTCCAAGACAACGTACTCTCTGGGAATCACCAAGCATCCGCAGGAAAGCCAAACGACACCAGCGAACAAAACATCGGTCACTTGCGATACATCGCCTTGCTTGTAAGGTTCGCCGTCCTTGCCTTCCTTTTTAACGATCCGCACCCAATCGCCAACCTTTGCATTACGCTTGACTTCCTTCACAGCCTGCTTGGTGGGCTTTTCGTGGCGCAGGACTGAAGGCAAGCACCAGAAGCCGTGACCATCTTTTGC
>Ga0233386_1000194_pt1 | contig 18679 bp, 28 predicted proteins | sample ElkDunMinimDraft_17_FD_191544 | JGI IMG/M metagenome (GOLD analysis project Ga0233386, IMG submission 191544) | Fecal eukaryotic communites from dung pellets of Tule Elk in California, USA - Elk Dung G4 | ecosystem: Host-associated > Mammals > Digestive system > Large intestine > Fecal | place...
GGTAGGTGGTGTTGACTTAGTTATATTAAAGGGTGGAATTGTCTTATAGTACTACTCCCAGCACTGGCTCCGCATGGAGGTCTTGGATGTACAAAGCCCTAATCCCTTAGCGTGACTAAAAATTTCCGTGTTGCCGCGCTCATAGATAAGAAAGAGACAAGAAAAGGAAGAAAAGTGTAAAAGTTTGTACGTGTATTTACACAGTTGTCAATAGATTGACTTCATAATAAAAATGTGATATAATTATAATATAAATATAAGGAGGGATAATATGTATAGAATATATAAGATAACTAATAAAATAACTGGTGAGGTGTATATAGGTAAGACTACTCAAACAGTAGAAGAGCGATTTAAAAAACATTGTGCTTCAAATGATTGTCCTAAATTAAATAAAGCTATATTAGATTATGGCAGATTAAATTTTGAAGTGGACACATTACGAGAATGGGATTGTTCGGAGCAGGAAGCTAACAGGTGTGAATCTGAATATATACAACTGTATAACTCAATAGAAAAAGGATATAATAGTAAGTACTCACATTCTGATTTTAAAAATCCAGAAGGAGCAGGCAATACAAGAAAACAAAAAATAGATTTGACAAAAGAAATGTCAAATGATAGACTATATTTAAATTTTGAAACTTTTGAAGATGCAGAACAGTACTTTAAAAATAATAAGAGTGAAGTACTATATGATAAAAGAATGTTTAAAAAACGTGGAATGAACATGAAAGGAATATCAGATAGCCAAATGAATATGATTAATTTAGTATCTATAATAAATGATTGGATGAAACCAAAAATAAAAAGTAAAATAATATATCAATACGATATTGATTTGGTATTTTTAAAAAGTTTTAAAACAGGTGACGGACAATATAGTGCAGCTAAATCTCTTAACCTAAACAAAGATGTAGTAAATACTCAGGGCTTTATAACTGAAGTGGCAAGAGGTAGAAAAAGAATAGGATATGGTTATGTTTGGTCATATTTAAATCCATATTTTCTGCATAGATTAATAAATATTTTTATGGAAAGTGAGCAGGATGTAGCTATTTTAGAAGAAGATTAAAATAAATATAATAATAATAAAGAGAGAAAGTATAATTTCTCTCTTTTTTTTTCTTTGTTATTTTGTTAAAATTTTTAACTAAAGTTGCAGCTCCAGAGAGATTTTGTTAAAAATTTTAACAAAAATAACACAAACGTAGCTCAAGGGTGTCAAGATCTTGACTATGATTAAACTACAGCTTTTACAGCTCCAACGATTTAACCTCTTGACAGAGGACAGAAATTGCAGGACACCACAGTTTGCAGGACACAGCTTTTTTCAGCTCACATAGCTTACTCTATGCGGCGCGGCTTGTCAACACTACAGTATTGTCAAGTTATCCGCTAAAAGAACATATGTTCGCTTTGTTAAAAATTTAACAATCCACTTTAATAAAATAAAGTGATAACACTTTAGCGTGATATCACAAAGGTGCGGACCACTACAATAGATTAATAGTTAAGACTCTTGACAAAATGGGTAGTGGTCCGTACTACGGACCACAACCAATTAAAAAAATAAAGGCGGATTTCTCCGCCCTATTTTTTATTTATTCTTATTTGCTTCACGTTTTGCCGCCGCTTCGGCTAACATCTTTTCGGTCTTTTCATTACTTCTCTGTTTTGCACGTTCTGCGGCGGCGGCGTCTGTTTCTGCCTTACGCTGTGCCTTCTCGGCTTCCTTTTTGGACTTTGGTGAATTTGCTTTTCTTGCTTTGGCTTCGGCGGCTTTAGTCGCCTTGTCCGTCAGATAGTCCTCGTATTCCTGTTTAGCACCCTCAAAGTCAAATGGTTCGATTGTGTAACGTTTTGTTTTCTTTTCCTTGTATGACTTTACTGTTGTTTCATTAGCAACACATAAGTCATACTCAAAGCCCGCTTCGTCCTGTATTGTTCCTACACGAACGATAATTCCGTTAACCTTAGATGAAGAGCCGTAACGTCCAATTGCCACATTTTCCTTGCCGTACTTTTCTTCAAGTGCAGAAATAACTGTTTCTGTCATTTCGTTCTTGATTGCTGTCTGAATTGCTGTGATGCCATTGTCCTTAGTGATTACAAACTTTTCCATGAAATACCTCTTTCCGTCCTTATGGACTATTTAATTATTTGTAAGGTTTGCTTTACCTTATGTATATATTATATCACATAAGTGAATAGATGTCAACACTTTTTTTAATAAAAAATAATTATTTTTTTCTTTTAACTAATTCATATTTTATTTATATTATGGTCCGTACATACGGACCACCAAAGAATAAAAAATAATACTCTTATAAAAAGAGTATTAAATCATTTATATATTATATCCCATACGTTTTAATATCAGTTTTGCCGTTGTATCTCCAGTACATATTTTTTCAAACAAATCGTCTAAAGAATTAATTGACTCAGATAAAACTTTTTTTACAGTTGGAGTTATAAGTTCTTTATTTAATGCAGTGGGCGAACCTTTTCCAATATAAGAAACTATTTCATTATAAACTTTTTTTCTTAAATTCCCAGTGGGGTCAAGCAAACCACAAACTGATAAAAGAAAATGTTCTGTGCCGATGTAAGTATGCCCTAATTTTTCTGCCTCCATAATGGCTAAAGCTGTAATTCCGACTATATTTATTTTCATAATTTCAACCACCTTTTAATTTCTATATATATTATAACATACAAAAACTTAAATATCAATACTTATTTATATATTTTTTTCTTTTAATTTATTATGGTCCGTACCTACGGACCACCAACAAAAAAAAATAAAGGGCGGCAACCGCCACCCTTTTAGTTAAATTATTGGTTTAATTCCTTTCTTTTTCAAAATTTCTCTGCCGAGTTCTGTTTGTGAAAGTCGGCGAATTTCCATACGCCTTTTTTGTTCAATCGCAATTAAACGCTTAAATTCCTCTTTTGTGACTTCTTTTCCTTTGTAAGTTAACGGCATGATATCACTCCTCTTTTCGTGTTTTTAAGAGGGGCGGAATTACTCCGCCTTTTCCTCTCTTGCCTTTTTTGCTGCCTCTCTTATTGCTTTTGCTTTTGCAATTCTTTCCGCCTTTTTCTTTTCGTTTTCTTCCTGTTCCAGTGCCTTTGCAGTCACCCAATCGGAATAACTCTGTCTTGCACTCTCAAAGTCAAAAGCCTCAACTGTGTATCTCTTAGTCACCTTTTCTTTATATGATTTAATAGTTGGATTGAGTGTTGAACAAAAATCAAACTCAAAACCGTCAACGTTGATAGTACCTACACGCACACCAATTTCATTTACCTGAGTGGACGAGCCAGTTCTCACCATAGCAACATTTTCCTCTCCAAATTCTGAAATGAGTGCATTCATAATAATCTCAGTAAGACGTGCCTTTGCTGTTGCCTGTGCCTTTGTGATACCGAAATCCTTTGTAATTGTAAAGTTCATCATAAAAATACCTCTTTCCGCTCTTTTTAGAGCAATTAAAATAATTTGTTTTTTATAAGGTTTTCCTTTACCTTATATATTTATTATACCATACTTTATTGAATTTGTCAACCCTTTTTCTATTATTTTTTTATTTTAACAATTTGGTTTCATTCAATAGGTGCGGCGTGGAGTTGTTTTCTCCCTTAACCTTATGTATACATTATACACCTTTTTACAGAAAAAGTCCATTGCTATAAAGTTACAAATTGTTACAAAACGATTACAAAGATTATATTGTGGTCCGTACCTACGGACCACACCATACGCCGCCTCATCGCTTTAAAGCATTAAAGTTAAAAAATAAAACAAAAGCGGCATTAAGCCGCAATTGTTAAATTATTTTTCTTACAAAACTCTGCTAAAATTTTCCAAGCCTGACAAGGAGAGGGGTCAAGTTTTTTCTTAGTTTTAAACGCCGCAAGTAAAATTTGATATTCAATTAATACATCAGCGAGTCCTGTGTGTTCCTCTTGAAAATCAATATTTCCTGTTAAGTATCTGTGTACTATTTCTGCCTTTGTCTGAATATTTCCTTTTTCAGTTACAAAACCATTATTAATACAGAACTGACAATATTTTTTTGTCAATAACTTTGTGCGTAAAATTAAAGGAATAATGTCTACAAATTCAACTGCCAACTTTGTGAAATCTTTATCAAAAAGATTTTTTAATGCCGTTTTATCGAAGCAAGCATTATAAGCATAGATTTTTTTAACCTTATGTTTTTTAATATCCTTTAACAATCTGTGTTTAAAACTCTCATTACTTACACAACGATATTTGCGTTTAAACCACCCATTCCCAAAGTCTTTTAAAATCTCTTGTACATTTTTTGCGGTCATTTCAACCGCCTGTCCTGTCTTTGCACTCTGTACAATATTAATATAAATATTCTCTGGAAGTGCAAAAGACCTTTGCTTATAAATTTTTCCGTTTCTGTCTGCGATAATGTACCCTACGTTATAAGGAATCTTTCCACTCATTCCCTCAACGTCAAGCACAATGAATTTTTTCGCCATAGGTTTATACCTCTTTTCATTATATTAAAGCCGAGAGCCGTCCTCTCTTAACTTTATTAATATTATATCACATAATTTTCTATATGTCAATACTTTTTTGAAATAATTTTTTATTTTAACTAATTCATAAACATTCATATTGTGGTCCGTACCTACGGACCATTATATTCACCTAAACTAATTAAAGTTTTTAACTAAATACCCTAAATAAAAGCGGACAAAAGTCCGCCTTTATTTTAAATAACCATAATATTATATTTTTTACTTGTAATCTTTTTAATTTCTGTATCTGTGATTTTTGTCATATTGTTAAACTTTGCTGTTGCAAGTGTTTCATCAATAATATCCACAACATTATCGGGGAAAGTAGTGTGCGGTATACAATTATCAATAATCATTGAAATTGTATCGGCGGTTACGCTTGATGTATCAATATTGAAATACTGTCCATATTCCTTGATAATATTTTTAATACAGTTGTAACGATTTTTTCCTTTTAGTGATGTAACATTAATTGAGCAAAAACGTCTTGCAAGTGCCTTATCATTGGCAATATACTTTTCATATTCTTCTGTTGTTGTTGCACCGATACAACGGATTTCACCTCTTGCAAGTGCTGGTTTTAAAATCTGTCCTGCACTTGTTGCGCCCTCTGCATTTCCAACGCTGTTAATACTATGGATTTCGTCAATAAAAATAATGATTTCAGGGTGTTTTTTAATTACTTTAAGAATATTTTGTAAACGTTCTTCAAAGTCGCCACGATATTTTGCACCACTAACAAGAGAATTTAATGATAATTCATATATAACGGGTACTTCTGTATTTACATTTGCAAGTTTTTCATTGACGTACTGTCTTGCAAGTTCTTCAACAATTGCTGTTTTTCCGCAACCTGCCACACCTGTTAAAAGTGCATTAGGTTTTGTTCTTCTCATTAGAATAGTTTTAATGCTTGCAACTTCTTCTTCTCTGCCGTATGTCATTGCAAGTTTATTCTGTAATGCAAGTAAATTTAAGTTTCTTGCATACTTCGATAAATCATTGATAACAGTATCAAGATTTTTTAATTCATCTTCATATACAATATGCACACGTATTGGTGTTTCGTTTATTACTTCTGGTGTTTCGTTTATTACTTCTGCTGTTTCAGATAAACCTAACCTAACTGGTTCATCAGTTAAATCATCTTCATGGACAATAACACAACTTTCTTCAACAATATATGCTGGAAAATCATATCCACCATATCGTCTTTTAATGGTAACAAGTCGTGTACCTTCAAAATATGCCTTATCTCCTACGTTATACTTATAAAAATGTTTCATATTATTCATTTCCTTTCGTATTTAAGTTTTGCTTTACCTTATGTATATATTATATCACACATTATATTAAAAGTCAACACTTTTTTAAAGATTTTTAAATATTTTTTTCTTTTAACTTATTGCGGCGAGCGGGAGTGGTGGTCCGTACCTACGGACCACAATCTTTAAATAAAACTGGGCGAACTATTGTTCGCCCAATTGTTTTTATTCTGCCTTTGCCTTTGCTTCGGCATTTGCCTTTGCCTTTGCTTCTCTCTCTGCCTTATCTCTTGCAATCTTGTCTGCCTTTTTCTTCTCTGCCTTTTTCTTTTCTTCTTCCTTTGCTTCAATGTAGTCGGCATAGTTCTGTTTAGCAGTATCGAAATCAAAAGCTTCAACTGTGTAACGCTTAGTCACCTTTTCTTTGTATGACTTCATAGTCGGATTGAGTGTTGAACAAAAATCAAACTCGAAACCGTCAACTGTAATTGTGCCAACTCTTACGCCGATTTCGTTGACCTGTGTAGATGAGCCAGTTCTCACCATAGCAACGTTATCTTCGCCGTACTCAGCAATAAGTGCATTCATGATAATCTCAGTGAGACGTGCCTTTGCTGTTGCCTGTGCCTTTGTAATGCCAAAGTCCTTTGTAATTGTAAAGTTCATCATAATAGTACCTCTTTCTGCCCTTTTGGGCGGTTGAATTTGTTTTTGTAGTATCTCTTTACTACTCTTATATTATATCATATCTCACTGAAATTGTCAACCCCTTTTAATTATTTTTTTCATTTAACTTTTATCGGGTTTCATCAGCAAAATCATGATTAAGGCGGGCTTAACTCCCTCAACCTTATGTATATATTATATCACATAACAGACTAAAAGTCCATTGCTATAAAATTACAAATTGTTACAGAATAGTTACAGAAAACTATATTATATTATGGTCCGTAGGTACGGACCACACCATATTTAATAGTTAAAAAATAAAACAAAAGGGGATTACTCCCCTTTGTTAATTATTCTGTTAATTCCTTATAAATTTTTTCGAGTGCTTCAATTGTTGTTAATCCGTCACGATTTACATTTATTGACTTTCTCATTTTTTCGGTTTTCCACATTTCACAAACTTCTTTGTTGTCGTCAAGTAAGTACATCGTTTTTGCTCTTTTTTGTATTGCATTTTGCTTTGGTGTGCCGTAACTCTGTGCATTAAACTCGGTTACAAAAGGCATAAATTTTTTTACCCAATTCCTTTTGATTTCTGTACATTCAATCTCATATTCAATACTACTCTGCATTGATAACCAAGTAATGACGCCAAACTGAACACCGATAGCAACTAATTTATTACAGATAGAAATAAATCTGTTATAGTCACCGATGAAGTCGCCATCTTCAAAGACTGTCGGGTCTTCTGCTCTCAAACGGGGTTCCCAACTGTTAACATTGTAAAGGTCATAAACAGTGCCGTCTAAGTCTAACCATATCTTTACCGAATTTTTCATAATAACATTTCCTTTCTTGTTTAAAACTTATTTGCTTTACCTTATGTATATATTATATCACATAAAAGAATTTTTGTCAATACTTATTTTAATAAAAAATAATTATTTTTTTCTTTTAACAAAAAGAATAGTATGGTCCGTACCTACGGACCACACATTTTAAAGTGAAAAAAGGGCAGTATGCCCTTAATTCACTCGATAATATGTTCGCTGTATTTTTTTGTGTTGTCTGAGAATATGAACAAGAATTTCTTTCTCAATCATCACATCTTCTAAACCAGTATGACTTTCAATAAAATTATTGTCATTTGTAATAAATCTATATAATATTTCTGCCGTTAATCTTGGTGTGTTAAAAGATGTTAAATATCCGTTTTTTTCACAGTATGCACGATATACGGGACGCTTTGAATATATCTGTTGTGCCATTCTTAAAGTACACCATTTTTCAATACCATACGGAAAAAAGTATTTAAATTTGTTTTCACTTAACACTTTTGTGGTATTGTTTAAAGCATTATTATCAAATCGCATATTGTGTGCAATAGTAGCAACGCAACCCCATTTTTTAATTAATGCTTTTGCAATTTCTTTAGCAAGCCAAAAACTGACAACTTTACGCTTTCCGCTTTCAATATCTTCCCAATATTTTGGTATCTTTTCCGCATAGTATGCTGTTTTCATTAAATCTGCCATACCAATAAAAATTTCATGAACTACAAAAGAATATTTTGCGTATACTGTGCCGTGTCTGTCAATAATTGCCATACCGATATCATATACAAGTGGTTCTTCTAAAGTGCCACATGTTTCGGTGTCAATCATCAAATAATAGTGTTTTGGAATACTCATTTTATCTACCTCTTTCAAATAAATATTGTGTACCTTTAAAGTACAATAATATTATATCACAAATATTAATGAATGTCAATAGAAATTTTTAAATTCGGCATATTATACAAATAATTAATTCTTTTAACCTGTGGCGGCGAGCAGGAGTGGTCCGTACCTACGGACCACTAATAAAATAAAAAACAAAGAGACCCTTTCGGGTCAATTTGTTAATTGATTTTATAAACTATCATATCTTTATTAAATTGAGCAATTCCACCGTCTTCTTCGTCATAAATAACTATTCTTGTAGTGGAAGGAATTTCTCCAATTTTTGTAAAAATAATTCTAGTATTTGACGGCACACAGAATTTTTCCCCGTTGGAAAGTTCTTTCAAAGTAATCGGCTTTCTTTCTTTCGGCACTTCATATTCTCTTAATCGTGCCCACGCAACACCGATACCGATTTTTTCATCATAATCTTTTCTCCATACTTTTGCGCTACCACACTTACCTCTTTTGAGGTCTGTTAAAGTTGTCACTATACTATATGTATCAGTATAATGTCCTACTGTCCAGCGGGTGCGGTTGTTTTTTAATATTCTCATATACTCATCATACATACCTAACGCCCAATCATTAAAGTTTTCAACATATTTAGCCATAATCTTTTACCTCTTTCTTAATTTGATTTACTTTATGTATATATTATATCATACAATTTAGTAAATGTCAACCCCTTTTTAATATAATTTTTTCTTTTAACTTATTGCGGCGAGCGGGAGTGGTGGTCCGTACATACGGACCACATATAGTTTAAAACAAAATGCCCTTTCGGGCAAATTGTTAATTTACTTCAATAATAACTCTTTTTACATTCTTATTATAAATAATTGAATCACTCAATTCACTTAATAAGTGAAATGATTTTGGACAATTGTTTTTAGACATAGAGCCACCCTTTTTAAATTCAATTACATAGTTAAGAGTATTTTCTTTTTTGTCCGTTGCGCTATTTTTCTTTGTGTTATCTTCTTTTTTATTTAAGTATTTAGTTAACATACTATAAATTGGTGTTTTAACGCATGGTTTAGATTTTTGCCATTCTTCATATTCATAATTAAAATAATAAACCCCCGTTGATGTTACGCCGTCATCAATCATATTTATTTTGTCACAAAAAGACTTAAATTTTTCGACATCATTGACAACTATGTAATATATATCTCCACAGTCGTAAATTGTATTTTCCTCGAGTACGTCAAGACAACGATTAAAATAATAATTTTTCATAATAAAATACCTCTTTTCTTTTTGGTGCAACTCATTCATAGAGCTGCACAATAATGTTCATTTTTGAGTAATCACCATAATTTTCATTTGCTGGGTTATTATGTGTAATTGTATCAATATAGGAAAATCCCAATAATACAAAAAACATAATTAATAAAATTGTGAATACCTTTGATATAATTTTTTTCATTTTAACAAATCCTTTCTGTCTTAACTTTATGTATATATTATACCACATAAATATATAGATGTCAATACTTTTTTAATAAACAACAATTATTTTTTTCTTTTAACAAAAGAAATAGTATGGTCCGTATATACGGACCACAATATAATTAATAAAAAGGGAGTTATATTATAACTCCCAAAAATCTTTCTTTTTTCGCTGACTTTTTTCATACTCATATTTAATTTTCTTTTCTTGCAATTCTGCCTTTACTTCGTCAAGTGCTTGTGTTGCATATTTTGTAAGATTTTCTTTTTGTCTCTCTATTGGGAGTAAGTCCCATTTTGAATAAGGTATATCAATTTTTGCTAACATTTTATTATAAAATTTTCTTTTACAATGTGTAGTATAAATGCGTATAACATAACAATTATCAGAAATAAAGGAGTCCGACAAAGTAAGAAAATAATCTTTATTATCATATTTTAAAAATGTTGCACAAGGTAATAAATTTTTTCGACAATCAATATAACCATATGATATAGTATAAAAATTTTTTGTCATTCCAGAAATAAAAAAGCTAGCGATAACCACAGTTGGTATGGTAATTAATCCTACATAAATAAAAATAGTTGCTAAAATATCCATAATATAACCTCTTTTCTTAATAGTTTGAAATCTGTTCAAAACCCTTAACTTCTTTACATACATAACAATACATATGCTTAATATGTCCGCCTTTAGTACGGCGACTTGATTTTTTATAAGCGGTCATTTTTGTACTACAACAAGGGCATTGAAATGTTCGTTCAGTCACATTTTTTCTCATTTTTAACACCTCTTTTCTATATTTATATTATATCATATAATCTTTTAAAAGTCAATACTTTTTTGAAATAATTTTTTATTTTAACTAATTCATAAATTATTTATATTATGGTCCGTACATACGGACCACACACTAATAAATTTATCTGTTGGTAAATATATATAAAATTATCTTACTCGCCGCCTTAATCTTTGTGCATTATGTCAATTGACGGGGCGGCGATAATGTGATATAATTATTATAGAAATTAAGAAAGGTGGCTGTTATTATGAAAGTGTATATTGTTATTCAAACTTCTCGAGAAACCAATGAAACTTTTGTTCGTGCAGTTTTTAACACAGAACCTAAAGCATGGTCTTATATTTCAGACTGTGAATCAGAATTTTCTTTTAGTTATTTTGATGTAATCGAAGAAATAGTTCAGTAAAAATAACTACAATAATAAAGAAAAGAGGTAATCAATTATGACAGTTATAAGATTTTTAGAAAGTTTAATAACTCCATATGAAAATACTAATATTATATTCTATGATGAGCATGAAAGAGTTATAGCAGAGTATAGTTTTGCAAATCACTCAGAAAATATATCATCCATGTTCAGGGATTTAAATAATAATTTCGGTGATTGTGAAATCTTTAATTTTTATGCTGAACCTCATTGGAGTTATAACAAAACATATACGATGATTTATCATTTATTTGTATAAAATTAAAAATAAAAATTTTCAAAAACCCTTGACAAACCTTTAAAAGTATGATATAATATATACATAAGGTAAAACAAACTTAATGAAAGAGGTAGTCAATCATGAAAGAAAAAATTTATAACATTATTACGGAGTTAAACTGCTATTTTCTCGTACTGGCGGCAATCCTTACCGTCACTAATTCAAATTGGGGGTCTCCCCTCTTTGTATATACTTCAATCGTCGGTCTGGTTGATAGTATAAAAAATAAAGTTAGAAGCGGTATTATTATCAATTCAACTTTTGCGGCAATGAACTCATATTTCACAATTTTAACAATTATTGAACTGCTCTCGAAATGAGAGTAGTTTTTTATATAAGGGATGGTCCGTACCTACGGACCACTATATAAAAATAAGAAATGCCCTTTTGGGCAAATCTTTTAATCTATTCCATTTCATAAGGGAATAAATATTCATCTAAAATTTTTGTTTTAAAAATGCTTTGTTTTCCATTAACAACATCATTAAATATCCCGATTGCTTCCTTTAAATCTCTACCCCAATAACTATGCCCTTTTCCATACATTTCATAAAAAGTAGCGTAGTCTTTGTTATTATAAATTTCCTGTATTGTGATAGTAGACTGTTTTAATTTACGTTTTAAATCACAATATATAGGATAAGCATTGCAAAGAATTTTGTGCATATCTTCAAGAGTTAAAAAGTCCTTATTGATTAATTTATCTCGATTTGGTACCCAAAAAGAATTATTAAAATAAAAATTTCCTGTTTCTTCTAATTGTGTGCGAATATAATCAATTGCTTTTTCCTTATTACTAAAAATATGCTTGATATCCCAGTTATTCTTTTTTTTAATTACATAAACTGTCATGATTAACAACCTCTTTCCTTTTAATTTTCCTTATGTATATATTATATCACATAATCCCGCCGTCGTCAATAGTCATATTCACCAAAATTTTTGCGATGAGCAGGAAGATTTTTATTAATATCGCTTAATATAATGGTCCGTACCTACGGACCACAATAATTAATTAAATATTTTAATTAAATAGTCAAAACAAAATCGCCTTGCGGCGACTTTGTTATATTACTGTACGAATTAATTTATCCTCATCGTCAAAAGTTAAACCAATAGTTTCAAAAGAAGTTAATGGGAGAATTTCATAATAATTGCACACTTCATCAACCCGTATGATTTCCGCGCCTGTTCTTTTAAATGCATTTAAAATTATTTCTTTTTCTGTCATAGTGTTTCAACCTCTTTCCTTAATTTACTTTATGTATATATTATACACCCAAATCAATAAAAAGTCAATATGTAATTATGCACAAATTAGGGGCGGCGGAGCAGGAGAGATTTGTGTAATTTACCAATAGACAAAAAGATTATTTTATGATATAATATATACATAAGGAAAAACCCAAATAAAAGAAATGGAGTTGTTTATCATGAAAGAAATTAAAAAACCAAACAGAAAGACAAGAAAGCAGATTATTAAAAACAAATATGGTTATATGTATCCAATTTATAAGAAAAGACGAAACAATACAATATGTGTTGTAATACTTACAATTATGTTTGTAATCAACTTTTTAATAATAATGGGGGCACTCACTGTTGTAATTGAGTTTTGTTATTTTTCTGCTTTGTGGGTTTTCATTGGGAGTTTGTTACTTGAATGGTTATTTATTAAAATATATAATTTTATAGAAAAAATAGATGATGTTCATACTGCTCTTTTAAATAGAAAAGGACTTGACATTTAATGTCAAGTCTTTGTTTTATATTTTAATTATTAAAATATATTATGGTCCGTATATACGGACCACTTACTATAAAATATTTTAATTATAATTTAATAAAACTAAAAAATATAACAGAATTGCTTACGCAACTCTGTCATATTCCGTTGCTTTACAACGGAGATAAAGGAGACGAGAAAGCTCTTCCTCTTCCTTGCTCACCTCTCTGTGAATAGAAAGCTTTTCATAAGCTTCGTTCACATCTTCAAGACGAACATACGCATTGAACGCCTCGTCGAAAGAAAGAGAGGAAACCCAAAGGCTGTTTGCCTTTGCTGTTGTAAGTGGGCGATTGTTAAAAGTTACATTTTTCATAATACACAAGTCCTTTCAAGTTGGTTTGTTTTCCTTTACCTTATGTATATATTATACCACACAATACTATAAAAGTCAATATGTAATTATGCACAAAGATTATAATAACAAATAAAAGAATTTTGTACAAGTTGTCAATAGATAAAACTTTTAATTTATTATGGTCCGTACCTACGGACCACACCTTATTATAATTACTACCCCTTTTTATCGGGGTAGTACCTTTTAAAAATTATTAAAAAATTCTCTGTCAAACAAACAATATTTTCTACTCGCAATATAATCTGCTTCATGCACCATATTCTGAAATAATGTTTTCGGAGTTGGTAACACTACATCAGACCAACTACAAGTATTCCAACGTCCCATATGTGTTGAAACTGCCTTACAAATAATGTCCTTTGCTTGACCTAAATTAAAATAACAAGAGTGCAACTCTAAAAATTCCGCCGCAAGTAAAGGGTGGCTGTGTTCTGTATGCTGAGCAGGAGTGTCCTCAGTGCCGTACTTGCAACAGTCGTGAAAAAGGGTTGCGATAATTCCCATATCCTCAAATTCAGAACTACAAGTATCATCTTTTCTCAGTAAGTCTATAAGTACTCTATATGCCATAAGAGAATGACGTACTAAACCGCCCTCGCCTAAATCTGTTACGGGGTGATACTTTCCCGATGAACTTCCCTGTGCTGCCCAAAAATATTCGGGAACATTGTCCGCACAAAAACGGGCATAGTTTCTTAATTCCTCATTTTTAATTGTTTCGATTACTTTGTAAAATAATGTTTTCATAATTAACTACCTCTTTCTTAACTTGGTTTATCTTATGTATATATTATATCACATAAAATTTTATTTGTCAATACTTTTTTGAAAATTTTCAAAAAAAATTTTTACAGCTCGCACAGCTTTCCAGCTCGCACATATATTAATTAAAATATATAACAATATTGTCTCTGATAAAAGGGGTAGACTTATCCCAAGAGAATAGGAGATTTGGTTAGAATTTTTAACCAAAAATCAGGTTAGTAAAATATTCTAACTAAATACGAGCCTATTTGTTAAATGTTATAGCTATACCACTACTACAATAATATTATATCATATAAATATGTACTTGATATGAAAAAAATATGAACATTTTATGAATTTTAAAATCGACCTACGGACCATCATTGATTAAAAGACTTAACCTATTATGGTCCGTACCTACGGACCACCGAAGTTAGTTAAAAATTTTAAACAATAGTGGTCCGTACTTATATCTGTAATTGGTTAAAATTTTTAAACAATAGTGGTCCGTACTTATATCTGTAATTAGTTTAAAAAATTAATTAAAATAAAAGTAAAAAATAAAGAGGACTTTAAAGTCCTCTTTATTTCATTAAGCGGGTTGCTTTTTTAATAATATCAAAATTTTCGGCGGTGGGATTTTTGCAAAAAATATCCACTTGTTTGTAAATGTATTTTGCCCTGTAATCCTTAAAGCCGTATTTTCTTGCTGCCTGTAATTTCACGGCTTTAGCTGCCTGTAACATTTTTTCGGTCTTATGATAGGCATTGACCTCATTAAGTGATAAAGATGAAAACCAAATGCTATGCGCATTTTCAACTGTAATTGGGTGATTGTTAAAAGTGATATTTTTCATAGTTGTACACTCCTTATTCAATATAGGTTTGTTTGATGTGGGAGGAAGCTTATAAAGCTTCCTCAAAGTATCTGTTTGTTATACGTATATCAAAGTCAAAGCCGTCACAATCAATCTCGAATTGTATTTCACCATTGCTATATACTGAGCGCTCAACCTCGATATAAATGTCGTTATAGCTGAAATGATTATATATATCATCTGCAGTTTGATATGCAATTAATTCAAGCATATCTGCATTTTTATCGTACTGTTCAAGCTTTTCGTCTGGTATTGTATCGTCATTTTCAAGTTGCTCAATGCTTAAAGTCTTTAGGTAATAAGTGCAATCACTTATTGAAAAGTCGATGCTTAAAGCCTTAAAGTGCTTCCTAATAATGTTTAATATAGTAGCCTTGCAAGCTAACTCATACAACTCCATAGCATTTTCAACCATTGCCTTATAATCGTTTAATTTCATAATAATACTCCTTTATATTAATAGTGTTGTTGTGGGTTGCAAGGCTATTTTTCAAGCCTTGCAACTCTATTGACTTATAACCAGAATTTAATGTACTCGTTGGACTTGCTATATCCACCGCTCAGCGCCTTAATACCTCTTTTTTCGTTGTAGCTTATTAAATCGGTATTTCCTTTATTGTCTCCAGCCATTGACGATTTCATCTCAAAGCCCACTTTACACTTACTCTTTTTTCCGTTTATGGTAATGTAGTGAGTCCATACGTCATTTTTTTTGTCTCTCGTTTTGTCTACTAAGTCAGCTATATTGTGCGATATATGGTATTCATTGACATTACCGTAATTAATATTATTTTCGGGTATATAGTGGTTATACTTCTCAGCGTATTCACTTTGGGCTATTGTATAAACTTCCCCATTTTCGTCAAGCACGTCAGGTAAACCCAAATAAAAATCAGCGTATTCACTCAAAAACTTAAAACCATAACCAAAGTAATTAGTATGTGCATTTAAGTATAGAAAAGCTTTTGGGTTGCTCAAAAAAATCGTTTTTGTGATTGATTTGAAAAATACTTTACGATTACGATTAAAAGCAATTAAAAGCTTTTCATTGTGCTGAAATAACTCAGCTGATACAGACTTGACAATATCGTCAAACTCCGCAAAAAGCACACCATCAATATATAATGCATATGTGCTATTGTTTTGCATGACTTCACGCCCGTTTACCGTCATAACTCTTTTTTCTGCTTTTTTTCCCATAAAAAACACGCCCTTTTCAAATAAATTTAATTTTACAGGACGCCGCCGGCTGCGTCCCTTTACAAGTATATTTTACCACATAATACGCTAACTGTCAACAAATTTTTTTGATTTTTTTGAAGTTTTACATTCCACACAAAAAACATTTGCATAAAAGATACTTTTTTGTGCATTATGCTAAATAATTAAAACACTTACTAAATGCAGCATAATGCACAAAAAACTGCCCAGCCGGTTGGTGCATTATGCCCATAAAATTAATTTTTTTAATTAAACCCAGGGGGGTGGAATTTTTCGCTTTAAAGTACTAAAGCGAATTTCCCACCGGGCCTGACAACAAATCCTCAGAGGTTAATTTTTTAAGGTAGAGGTTAATTTATCAACCTGTTCCTTTGACTTTTTTCCGAAAATATTGTATAATATTATTAGGATGGAGGTGAAAATTTATGGATTTTAATTTAGACTTTTCTCTTGAAACTTCAAACGAACGTAGAAATTTCATAGAAAGTAAAAATCTTTCTAATCTTACTAAAAAAGAATTAGAACTATGTGCAAATTATATACTCTATGGTAAAGACCCCGACAAAGACTTTACCTCTGCAGTAGACCGCAAAGAAATTCAAATAAAAACAAAATTTCAATCTTATTCAAAAAAAGAACCGATATCTTTAGATGCATTATTAGAGTCACCTACATTTAATGAAAATTTATTAAAAACTAAACCGACAATATATAAAAAAGTTAAGCCTACTATAGATAAAGAAAAAGCAAAAGATATCCCGGGGATGAAAGAACTTTGGGTACAGATAGATAAGATTCAAAATTTAATAGATGAGAATACGGGTAAAAAAGAACGACAAGAAGGCACAAAAATTTTAACACAAAAAGATTTATATTATTTAAAACATAATTTAATAGAACTAAGACGACATCAATATTACCTCATGGACTCTGTCTTTCCTACTATGCCGCCGCCACAAAATAAAGCACAATATTTTGATAATATAACAAATTTACAGATGAATTATCCGATTTTTCCTCGCGGTGTAATGAAAGAAGAAAATGATATTATTTTTAAAAATCCGAGATTAGATAAAAAATCACGTTCCGCGGCCACAGACCTTGAACTTCAAAAAACAATAGAAAAGAATAGACCTTATTTTAATTTTATGGATAAGGAGCATATATATCAACTGGTTTTGAATTATTGGGATATAAAGGCCGCGATAGAAAATATTCCGGATTCACCATTACATAATTTGTTATGGACTTTAGATTTTTATATTGAGAAGGCGGGGTTAAATGAACAACAAATGTTGATTGTAAGAGATAAAAAACTAAGGTATTTTAACAAGGATATTGCAAAGCATTTGATGGATGAACTTGGAATTTATCACCAAGAAAATTATATTAGTACAATTTGGAATAAAATTACGAGTTTAATTGCTGACGCGGCGGAATTAAATTATGATGAATGGTTGAGTAAAGATTATGATAAAGCTTGGAAATATTGTAATACATGTAAAAAAGAATTGTTAAGAGATGCTCGTAATTTTGTGAGAAAAAGTAAAGCTACTGATGGATTAACAAATTGTTGTAAGCAATGTGATAAAGAAAAACGAAAAGCCAGAAAATAGGTGGTGAAATAATGGAAAAGAAATTGGTTAAATATATGACAAATTTTGATTTAACGGATGTGCTTGGTTTTGGCAAGCTATTGGAAGTTGAAGAAAAAGATGATTTTTTAGAATATATGGTAGATATCGTTGCGGCCTTTTGTGAGTGTGATAGGGCAAAACGTCGTAAGCTTTTAAAATTAGCAAAAGATGTATATAAAAATAACACCGAGGTTGATAGACAGCGACATAAACATGCTACAACATCTATATCCAATGACGCCGCGACCATAAACGAAGCTGATAATGCCGCATCAAAAAATTAGATGAAAGATTTTAGTTAATACTTAATCTTTACGGAGGTGAGGCAGATGGCTTCAAAGATTTGTAATAAGTGCTCAAAAGAAAAAACAATAGCACATTACATAGCAGTAAATTCACCTTTACATACTGGAAGTCTACCAATATGTAGGGAGTGTATTGGAGAAATGATAGAAAAAGTTCCAGAAAATGAGCGATGGAATTATATTGATAAACTTTGTCAATGGGCAGATATTCCATTTATACCAGGTGAGTGGCAAAAATTATATCAAGCTAACGGGAAAAATACTTTTGGTATTTATGCCGCAGTATTTCGTAGTGAACAATATAAAACACTTGATTGGTTAATGTATAATAACGCATATCTTCAACTTTTAGAAGAACACAGAATTGAAGATGCAATCCCGGAGTTAAAAGAAAAACAACTTATGGATTGGCGAAAGAAGTGGGGTATGCATTATGATGAAGAAAGTTTAGAATACTTAGAAAATTTACATCATGGATTAATTAATTCTCAAAATGTAGTCGGCGCTCTTAATGAGGACCAAGCTTTAAAACTTTGTAAAATTTCTTTAATTATCGAAGATAAA
>Ga0233386_1000200_pt1 | contig 18407 bp, 14 predicted proteins | sample ElkDunMinimDraft_17_FD_191544 | JGI IMG/M metagenome (GOLD analysis project Ga0233386, IMG submission 191544) | Fecal eukaryotic communites from dung pellets of Tule Elk in California, USA - Elk Dung G4 | ecosystem: Host-associated > Mammals > Digestive system > Large intestine > Fecal | place...
CATATGATGTGTCCTTATCAAAAACACACGCAAGACTTGGAACGCTTGTTGCTGCCGGACACATAGAACAAATCAAAACTGTGTAAATCATCATCTTAATTTGTGGCATTGATGCAAAAATTTTATGAACAAAAAACAAGAAAATCAAATTTATAATAGAACAAACAACAAGTCTATAAATTGTAAATAAAGTTACACGATTTAAAACTGTTTTTCTGTCTTCTGAAGGCAATTTAAAATCGGCAAACAAAATCCCTATTAAAATCATTGAAGCGGCAGTGTTTAAATCTCCAATCATTTTTATAGGAGTTGCAATCATTTCTGGAAGTTTTACTGGTGAACAAAACAAAATTAATCCAATAAAAATGGCAATTATATTTGGATTTGTAAAAATCTTTTTTACGCTGATTGAACCACTAACTTGATAATATCCGTATGTCCATATTCCTATGTTAAAAATTATCAAGTAGCCCATCAAAAAGAAAACACCTTCTTCGCCAAGTACGCCACGAATAAGAGGAATTCCAACAAATCCGCAATTTGTAAAAACTAAAGCGACTTTTTCCAAACAAGAAAATCTTTTTTTATCTGGTGAAGATGATGAATAAACACAAAATGAAAAAACAATCATTAAAAGAACTGCAAGGGCCGAAATCACAATAACAAATAATAATTGTTTTAATTTAGAACTATCAAAAGGAATATTAAATGAATTTACAATTAAAAACGGATTTATAAAATACAAAAGCAACTTGCTCAAAAATTTTTGTTCTTTATCGCTTACTCCAAAGGATTTTGCAAAAATAAAACCACCTAGAGCAATCAACGCCATAATTACAAGTTGTTTTATAACAAGGAGCGCCATTTTTATTTTCCTGCTACAGCAAAAATTGCGGAGAACAATCCCAAACTTCCAGCCATCATAATTAAGCCTGCAATCAAAACTCCAAGAATAACAGCAATTATTGTATCCTTAAATTTTATATTTAAAAAACTCGCTGCCAAAGTTCCTGTCCAAGCTCCTGTTCCAGGAAGAGGAATTGCAACAAAAAGCATTAATGCGATAAACAAACCTTTTCCAGCTTCACTTTGAAGTTTTTCGCCAGCAGCTTCACCTTTTTCTACAAAAAATCTACAAACTCCACCAATCAGTTTTTTATCTTGTCCCCACAACAAAAAACGACGTGCAAAAAGATAAATTATTGGAACGGGAAGCATATTTCCCACAATACTAATCAAATAAGAAGGAATAATTGGCATTTGCAATGCTTGAGAAACAGGGATTGCGCCTCTAAGTTCAATTAAAGGAACCATCGAAATAAAAAAAATCCACAAATAATTCTTTAACATAATGTCATGATTATATTAAATTTTTTTATAAAAGTAAATTAACATACTTGATATTATTCTTAATTTTGTATATATTATTATCACTTGCCGGGATGGCGGAATTGGTAGACGCCCAGGACTTAAAATCCTGTGTCGAGCGATCGACGTGCCAGTTCGATTCTGGTTCCCGGCAGTGGGCCTTCTTAGTTTTCTAAGAAGGCTTTTTTTTTGCAAATTAATTTTAGTAATGTTTTAAGGTTGTTTTATGGAATTTCATTCGTATTCAGAAAAATGCGCATTTTCTTCATTGGAAGATATTAAAGACAAAAAGGTAACAATCATGGGGCTTGGATTAAACGGTGGCGGAGAAGCTGCTGTTCGTTTTTTCTTGAAACATGGCGCTTTTGTAACTGTAACTGACATGAAAACAAAAGAACAATTACAAACAACAATAGATTCTATAGAAAACGATTCTTCTTTAGATAAAACTCGACTTACTTACAGATTAGGCGAACATTGTATAGAAGATTTTGAAAACGCAGATTGTGTAATAAAAAATCCAGGTGTAAAATACGACGGAAACAAATATCTTGCCGCAGCAAAAAATATAGAAACAGATTTAAGCATTTTTTTAAGATTTACAAACGCACCAATTATTGCAGTAACAGGAAGCAAAGGCAAATCTTCAACAGTAAGTGCAATTCATTATGGATTAAATCAAGCGGGATTCAATTGTTTTTTAGGCGGAAACATTACAGTAAGTCCTCTCACATTTTTTGATAAAGTAAATGAATCAACACCTGTAGTAATTGAATTTTCAAGCTGGCAATTATCAGATTTACGTGGACGCAAAGTTCTAAAACCATTCATTTCAATCATAACAAAAATTGTGCCAGACCATCTTAATTGGTATGGAAATATGAAAGATTATGTTTCTGACAAGCAATTAATTTATGCAGACCAAACATCACAAGATTTTTCTATTTTTGATTACGATGATGATGAAAAAGGAACTGAACCAGAAAACGCATCTTCTTGGGGAAATTTATTTTCTTCTGAATCAAAAGCAACAGTTTTGCGATATTCAAAAAATCCTTTTACAGCAAAAACTTTTGGAGTTTGGCAAGATAAAGATGAAGACGGAAATTTTGTAGGGAAAGTTCTTTTGCCACAAATGAATGAACCTGAAATTGTTTTAAAAGAATTATCAGTTCCTGGTGAACACATGAAAGCAAACGCATTAAACGCAGCGTTAGTTTTATCATTAATGAACGTTCCGTCTCCAAAGATTCAAGAAATCTTAAAAAATTGGCAAGGAATTAATCATCGTTTGCAATTTTTTCACAGTTGGAAAAATCAAAACACAATTTACAAATTTTACAACGATTCTTGTGCAACTGTTCCAGAAGCGGCAGCAGCAGCAACTCAAGCATTTGGAAAAGAAGTAATTTTGCTTACAGGAGGAACAGACAAAGGTTTGGAATTAAATCCACTAATTGATGTTCTAACTTGTAAAAACAAAGAAAATATTAAAATCAAAAAAATCTATTTATTAGAAGGAACTGCAACCGATAAACTTTTACCACATTTAAACAACGCGCAAATTAATTACAACGGACCTTTTAATAATTTAAAAGATTTAATTTGCACTTTACGCAAAGACTTAGAAAATGAAAAAACAACAGAACTTCCAAACGAAGAAATTGTTGTTTTTTCTCCGGGAGCAACTTCGTTTGGAATGTTCGCAAATGAATTTGACAGAGGCGAAAAGTTGATGAAAAGCATAAAAGAAGTTTTTAATTAAGATAAACTTCTGCTACATCAGCTCGATGCTTTTCTACAGCAACTACTTTAATTTTTACTTTATCGTAATTATATACGTCACCAACCTCTGGAATTTTCTCGATTTTTTCTGCAATCCATCCACTCAAAGTATTGCTGTCAGATTCATCTTCCTGTAAATCAAATTTTGCGAAAAAATCATCCAACGAAACATCACAATTCACTCTATATTTGGAATCAGTCATTTTATAAAAATCTTCTACAACAATGTCATATTCATCCCAAATTTCGCCAACAATTTCTTCTAGAATGTCTTCCATTGTGACAATTCCTAAAGTTCCTCCTAAATCATCAAGTACAATTGCCATATGAATTTTATCTTTTTGAAAAACTTTAAGCAATTTGTCAATTTTCATATTTCGTGGAACACTATATGCTTTTGTCATGTAATTTGTGATATCTTTATCAGAAGCAACACCTTTTATAAAGAAATCTTTTTGATTAATAACACCGACGATATCATCAATATTTTCTCTATAAACAGGAACACGGGAAAACCCCTTTTCTGCAAAAAAGTTGATTAACTCATCTTTAGAAATATCAATTGGCACTGCTTCTACATCGACTCTATGTGTTAAAATATCTTCTGCGCTTATATCCGAAAATTCAATGATATTTTTTAAGAGTTGCTCTTCATTTTCATCGATAGAACCATCTTGTTGAACTTCTTCTACAAACATCAAAAGTTCTTCTTGAGACATTCCAATATCTTTTTTTATGCGGAAAAATTTTGAAATGAATTTCTTCCATTGTGTAAAAATAAAATTTAATGGAGTAAAAATGATTATAAAGAAATTAATTAACGGTGCAGAAAATACAGCAAATTTTTCTGGAAAATCTTTTGCTATACTTTTGGGAGTTATTTCACCAAAAATCAAAACAACAATTGTTACAACAACTGTAGAAATTGTGGCTCCAATGTTTCCATAGATTTTTACAAATAAAACAGTTCCTATGGAAGAAAGTAAAATATTTACGATATTATTTCCGATTAGAATTGTAGAAATAAGTTTGTCGTATTCATCTACAAGATTACAAACTAATTTTGCTCTTTTTTGCCCTTTTTCTGCCATCGTTTTTATCTTTGTCTTATTCAAAGAAGAAAAGGCTGTTTCTGTAGCCGAAAAATAAGCTGACAAAATTATACAAATAACAATAATTATAAGACTGGGTAATATATCACTGCCCATAAGAAGGCAACCTCCAAAAAAAAATCGCAAAACATGCATTTTGCTTAAATTAAAGTTAATATATAATGAGACCTTTTTAAATAAAAATCAACATATACAAAAATTTTTACACAAAGTTCAAGGCACTTACAACCGCTGCAATACCTGCTCGACCTACGTTACTATGTTTTCCGACTCCCCAAACTTGACTTCCATCTTCTTTTGTAAGCAAAACGTACGCCATAGCCATTGTGTCAGAACCTTTTCCGATAGAATGTTCATGAAATGACGTAATATTAAATTTTGGCGCATCAGTTTGCTTCATTGCTGTAACAAAGGCATCCAAAGGCCCGTTTCCTTGCGCAGAAATTTTTTGTTGTTTTCCGTTCCATTCAATAATTGCAGTTGCTTTTACAGAACCTGTAGAATCCATTCCTCGTTCGCCACCTATGTGAGATTCTGAAATTTCTATTACATTGAGAGGACTTTTTGAAAGTAACCATTTTTTTGTAAAGACATCATACAATTCTTGAGGTTTTAGCTCGCGTTGCAAACTATCAGCATAATCTTTGATAACATGTCCAATAATTGGATGCATTGCTTTTGGCGCACAAATTCCGTATTCTTCTTCCAAAATATAAGCAGCGCCACCTTTTCCACTTTGGCTATTAAATCTGATAATTCCTTCGTAACATCGTCCAATATCGTGTGGGTCTATTGGTAAATACGGAACGTCCCAATAAGCATTTTCAGGCATTTTTGCTCTTGCGGCCATTCCTTTTCGGATAGCATCCTGATGAGAACCACTAAAAGCAGTAAAAACTAATTCACCGGCATAAGGTGTGCGAGGATGAACGAACATCTTTGTAAGTCTTGTGTATTCTTTAGAAATAAAATCCAATTCAGAAAAATCTAATTCAGGATTTACACCTTGTGTGTACATATTAAGCGCCACATTTATAATATCAAGGTTTCCTGTTCTTTCTCCGTTTCCAAAAAGACAACCTTCAACTCGTTCTGCTCCAGCTAAAAGTCCCAATTCACATTGCGCAACAGATTCACCTCTATCATTATGATTGTGCAAACTTATTATACAACTTTCACGATTCGGAATATTCTGACAAAAATATTCTATTTGGTCCGCAAACTGATTTGGAAGTGAACATTCTATTGTTGTTGGAAGATTTAAAATCACTTTGTTTTCTTTTGTTGCGCCCCATTCTTTCATTACCGCGTCGCAAACTTCAATTGCATAATCAATTTCTGTATTAGAAAAACTTTCTGGCGAATATTCTAGCCGAACTTCAGTTCCACTTACTTTTGACAAACATTTTTTTATACACTTTACTCCATCAACCGCAAGTTGTTTTACTTCTTCTTTAGATTTATTAAATGTGTATTTTCGCTGAGCTGGCGATGTTGAATTATAAATATGAAAAATTGCTTTTTTTACACCTTTTAATGCTTCAAATGTTTTTAAAACTAAATGCTCACGTGCCTGACACAAAACTTGAAGTGTAACATCATCTGGAATATGATTTTCTTCAACTAATCTTCTTAAAAAATCAAATTCTGTCTGAGAACTACTTGGAAAACCGATTTCAATTTCTTTAAAACCTATTTTTACAAGCAAATCAAAAAATTCAATTTTTTGTTCAATTCCCATAGGATTTACTAGGGCTTGGTTTCCATCTCGCAAATCTACAGAAACCCACATTGGAGCTTTTGTTATGGTTTTATTTGGCCAAGTTCTATTTTTTATAGGAACAGGCTCAAATGGTTTGTATTTGCCATTTATTTGCATAAAAATTCCGCCCTATTGTAAAATCCTTTAGTTCAAAATGAATTCGTCAAAAAGATTTTTTATTCTTGTTGTAAAATCTTCAGTTTGATTTCTTAATTCTATTAAGAATGAGTTATCATTTAATGGTCCAATTACTTTTTCCATTTCTTTTAGTGAATGATAAGTCATTGTTCTAAAATAATCTGTGTAATCTTTTTCGCGAGATTGAACTGACGATGTATAAATATCAAAAGCGATAACTGTAACGTCACCAATAATATTTCTGTATAAATCTTCTGAAAATTCTTCAATTGGTCTAGAATAAAGTTGTTCAAGCAAATAAATAGAATATCGAACTTTGTACATAAAATAATTTTTTTGACATTCATCATAAAAATCGTGAACTTCTTGCCAACTATTTATTTTACTATTTTTGATTAATTCAAAAAGTTCTTGAACTTTATCGCTAGGAATAATTTGACCGCCAACATTTTCCCAAGAAGTATACAAAGGCAACTGGCGTACATTTTCAAGCATTTCTTTTGTAAACGTTACAGAATTATTCAATTTACAATAATCAAGCAAAGTTGAAGTTGCAAAATATTTGATGATTTTTCTGTACATTTTATAGGCTTGAACAGGTTTACAAATATTTGCACCATAACGTTTTTGACACAAAGAATCAAAAAGAACAAAATTTGCTTCTGGATTTTGATGTAAAAAGTCTTTTGCCGCTTGTAAAATTTCTTGAGGAGTTTGAGCCCCTTCCAAAGCTTCCAAATCGTTTTGTTTTAAGTAATCACTTGTTAAATCAATAATTCTTGCAATTGCACTCAAAACTTCTTGCATTGTATCTGGAGCAAAAGGATCTGTTTCTATATGCTGAACTTTTACAACTCGTTTATCTCGTTTGATAAATTTATTTTTATTTCTAGCAATGGCAAACATATCATACATGAACCACCAAGCAGGAATAATGTTTATACGCATATCATCTTTTTGAGCAGGCGTAACTAAAGCAAACGGATAAGAAATATCAAGTTCGTATTGATAACTACCTTTTGCAACAAGAGCAAATGATGCAAATCTTGAATTATGTTTAAAATCACTACACAACCCTGGCCAAAATCCTCTTTTTGCAAAAATTTCGCCATCAGGACTTCTTGAGTTGTGGTTACTTCCAATTGTTGCTCCAGATGCAATATTCGATTGTCCCATAACTGTAGAAGCAATAAGGAAAGATGAATTGTGATGTTGTTCATGGAATGGGAAAATCAAATTGTTCAAAACTTCACAACAAGAAACTGTTGAATTATCTCCCAAAACAGAGTTTAACAATCTAGCCCCGTATTTTACCTGACAATTTCGTCCAATCACAAACCGAACTGCAACTGCCTGATAAAAAATTTTAGAACCATATCCCAAGATTCCATTTACCATTTCAACGCCTTCGCCAACTTGCGAAGGTTCATCTTTGGAAGAAAGAATTGTAATATTTTTTAATTTAAACGCACCTTTTATATACGTGTAACTAAAAATCTTTGCATCTTTTATAATGTTAGAATTTTTTATTACAACATCATCTGCAATAAATCCAAAAGTATCTAATTTTTTTGTGTTTCCTAATTCTGTGAATTCTTTAAATTTGTATAAAACTAAATCATCTTCGCGATAATGAGACCATAAATAAGCATCAGCTGCAATCATATCTTCAAAAGGCAAAACACCTCTACCTTCGTTTTCGTTTGCAATACCAAGCCAAACTCTGTGAGACTCGTCTTCGCCTTCTTTTAAAATTCCGTTCCCAAATTTTGCATGTTTTGTACAACAAAGTTCCATTATGTTAAAAAGCATTACTCTGTTGCCAATTCTATAATTTTCTAAATATGCAACATTTGTTATAGAAACATTATCCCCTACAACAACATCCTTTAATTTGGAATTATAAATACCAACTTCAAGTTCCAAATCATGATATTTTAATTTTGCCGGTAGAATTTTTCCTAAGATTATAAAGCCAGAAAAATATGAATTATGAATTAATGATGCATCAAAATTTTCTGCATCTACATAAAAATTGCCCCACGAAGAATCTTCGTTACGATTATAATTGCTTTTTAATATGGCAATTTCCTGTGTTGTCAATTTTCTTTTATTTTTTAACAAACTATCCGATACGACAACGTTTTCGTTTTCTGACTTTGTATAACTAACTTCTACCATATTTCTATAATATATTCTCTCTTAAAGAATAGCAATATTTTTTTTAATTTTCCCAAAAATCCATTCTGGATTTTATTAATTGAGTAAGTTCTTTTTCTGCTTTTTCTATTCCCATTTCTTGTAAACCTTGCTGCATATTTTTCCAAGCAGAATCAAAATCTTCTTTATCGCCAATTACCATTTGAATTATAGATTGTTTTACAAAAGCATCCGCGCGATCTACTAAATCAATTGTATTAGGTGGAAGAGGATACAACCAAACTTGCCCGTAAGAAGAAACCCCTAATTCTTGGGAAGAAGGAAATAAATCTGTCCACATTTTTACACCATAAGCATTTAATGTTTCTTTTTCGACAAATGAATAATTTCTCAGAATTGAATCTTCGTTACTTTTTACAAACGGATTTCCTGTAGAATCTAAATAACCAGAACCTGCTTGTGGAAATGGATAAGTCCATTTTCCAATTCCTGCAACTCCAGGAATAGTTGTAGTTTCGTACCGTTTACCATTTTCATCTATAGCATAATGAATATCTTTTACACCCCAGTTTACAAGAATTTGCGCTTCCTCAGAACAAAACCAATCCAAAAATTTAAATGCAAGATCTTGATTTTTACAACTTGACGTAATTGACATTCCCCAACCACCAGAAAAACCATAATCTTTTAATGATGGATCTTTTATTTCTGAAGAAGCAGTAACTGGTAAAAATGCAAAACTATGCCCTCCCATATCTGTAGAAATAAGTTTGGCATTAAGTTCTTTTAATCCCCATAAAGGAAATGATGTTCCCAAAACATTTCCATTTTTTATTTTTTCACGCCATTGTTCTTCTGTTTGAGTAAATGATTCTGGGTCAAGCAATCCTAAATGATACATTTTATTTAACCATTTATAAAATGTATGCATTTCAGGATGTAAAAATTTATATTGAGCTTCCAATGTTTCTTGATTAACAATCCACTGTCCGTCATCTTGATAACCTAAAACAAAATTTCCTGGATTGGACAAACTTAAAAGCCAATACCATCCAGCTGTATTTAAAGAAAGTCCAACAGTTTTTTTTCCGTTAATTGTAGGATATTTATTTTTATACGCATACAAAATATTTTCATATTCTTCTAGTGTTGTAATTCTTGGATATCCAAATTCTTTTAATACATTATGTTGAATTTGCATTGTTCCAGAAGTTTCATATTTTTTGGTTTTTATTTCATAAGCACATAAAGAATAAATCGAAGGATTTTCTACTGTATATTTTAAACGCGACAATTGATCGCCGTATAATTTTTTTACATTTGCACCATTCTTTTCTATAAAATTATCTAGAGGAATAACAACATTTGCTTCAATAAGTTTGGGAAGATCGCCTTTTGCGTAAATAAAATCTGGATAAGTTCCTTGAGCAAGCATTAAGTCAATTTCATCAGCAGGATCACCTTCAGGTCCATAAATCTCTAATTTTACACCTGTTTTTTCGGTAATTATTTTTGCAATCATATCTGTAAATTTGTCAGAAATATTTGAATCAGCAGAAAAAAAAGTAAAAGTCGTAATTTCATTTTCTACTTGCTCTTCTATAATTTGAGATTCTTTCTTTTTACAGCTTAAAACACAAACACAAAATAATAAACAAATAAAAGAAATCTTAAAAAAATTATTCTTTATCAAATTCATCTCCTTCTTGACATTGTATTTTATATTCCTTTGGAGTTAATCCTGTGTATTTTTTAAATTTCATAAAAAAATAATCTGTATTTGTAAAACCGATTAATTTAGAAATTTGATAGATTTTTAAATCCGTTGTACGTAATTTTTCTTTTGCAACATCAATTCTAATATTATCCAAATATGTATTAAATTGAACGCCTGTATATTTTTTGAATTTTTTTCCCAAATAAGCACTGTTACAATTAAACATATCTCCCAAAGTTTCAAGTTTTAAATCTTCTGAATAATTATTTTTTAGATAAGCAATCAATTTTACAATTACAGATTCTGTTGTATTAAAATTGAAATTTTCTAAGAAAGTAAATAAAATTTGTTTTAAATAAGTCGAAACTTCTTCAAAAGTTTTTTTGGATAAAATATCTGGTAGAAAATCATCACTTACATTTTCCAAAAAGTCTCTTTCTGGATATTTTAAAATTAATTTGTTTCTTACCTCCATAATACAATAGATAATATTTTTCTTTACAACATCTGGATTCTCTGTTGTATTATGAAAATATTCGTTCAATTTATCTAAAATAGATTGTAATTTTACTTTATCATAAGTTTCAATTGCAAAAACAATATGAGAAACTTGCTCTGCAATAATTTTTGATGTTTGTAAAATTGGATTTTTTTCAGTGGAACTTACAACTTGCATATTTACATAAGGAACATCTGAAAAATAGAACAAACAATTTTGCAAAGATTCAGCTTGTTTGTAAGATTTTAAAACACCTTCAATTCCGCAGTAAGCATCGCCCACACAGATAAATGTTTTATTATTAAAAAGTTTTACAATTCTATTTATGCTATTAAAAATTGCATCTGTATTTTTTGTTTTTATGATTACAACAATATTTTTATCAATATCCAAAATTACATTTGTAAAAAACGAAAAATTTTCTTTTATTGCTTTTAGCAAATCTGCTTTTTTGTCTTCCGAAGTAAAAAAATCCATAGAACAAATCAATGCAGTATAATTGTTCTCATCGGAATCTGAAAAGATTTTTTCATTTAACAATTCATCAGGAATATCACAATCATTATATTTTAATAAATTTGTAAGATAGTCTTTTATTTCATGTTTTTTTACATTCAAAGAAGTAGTAACTAAATTTCTTTGAGTTTGAATTTCTTCCGCAACCTCTCTTACAGTTTTCTCCAAAAGCTCTTCATCAACAGGTTTCAATTGATAAGCTTTTGCCCCCATATTCAAAGCATCCTTCGCATATTCAAAATCAGAAAATCCAGACAAAATAACAAAAACTGGCTTGGGTGTTCCCATCTTTTCACAATAAGTATTTACTTGTTGCATCACTTCAATACCTGTATACCCAGGCATTTTTATATCAAGCAAAACTAAATCTGGCTGAAGTTCATTTATTTTGTTTAATGCCTCTATTCCGTTAGTTGCTTCACCACAAATTCTGTATCCACATTCTTCCCAGTTAATAACACATTTTAAACCTTCTCTAATACTTAATTCATCATCAGCAATTAATACTTTTAACATGTTTCCTCCGCCTTATGATTTTAAACTCACTTTCTTTACTCGAATAGTTACTGTAGTTCCTTCTCCTTCTTTACTTGAAATTGTCATACCATAATCTTTTCCATAATAAATCTTTATTCTGGAATTTACATTTACAAGTCCAATAGAAGAAGTATAATCTTCTGCAGCACCCAAATTTATTTTTGAATTTAATTCATCCAATTTTTCCTGAGACATCCCTGTCCCATTATCTTTTACAGTTATTATTATATCATCACTTTCTTCATCCGAATTAATGAAAATATAAATAAAACCTCCAGAAATTGTATTTTCTAATCCATGAGAAATTGAATTTTCAACAAGAGGTTGAATCAACAATGGTAAAATCATCTGGTTTTGAACATCACAAGTTGTTACAACATCAAAAGAAATTCTTTCTCCAAAACGAATATGCTGAATATTTAAATAATTTTGAATTGCATCCAATTCTGTAATCAAAGGAACAGGTTTTCCTTCTACAGAAAGATTATAACGTAACAATGAAGCCAAAAGTTTTAACATCATTGCAACTTCTTTTTCTCCTGAAGCTAAAGATTTCATTCTAATTGTCTCTAGTGTATTGAATAAAAAGTGTGGATTAATTTGTGTTGCAAGCATTTTGTAGCGAATTTCATTTTGTTTGGCCGCTAATTGTTCTTTTTCTATATTTTGAGTGTAAACTTGCTCTATCAGTTTTTTAATATCACAAGACATCTCGTATAGTTTGCTATAAATCTGCTCAAATTCGTCTTTACCACCAATCGAAGGAGGAATTTCAAAATTCTTTTGAACTACATTTGAAATTCCATATTGAAGTTTTTTTACACGCGTTGTTACATATCTTGTAAAAGTCATAATAAATAAAAACAGAATGAAAATCATAACTAAAAAAAACAATGATGAAAAAAGTAAAATTTCCAGAGTTGCATTTATCATTTGTTCAAGAGGAATTAAATAAATTATACCAAAACCGTTAAACTCTGTTTTTGCAGGGAAAAATTCTCCGCACATAACACTTGTTTTTTTTCCCATAAAATCAATTGTTTGTAATTCCAAATTATGAGATTCTTCAAAAATAGACAAAAGTTGAGCTCTATCCCTTGCCTGCATTTTCTTATTATTCGAATATAAAATTCTTTTATTAAATACAATTGAAGTATCAAAAAACTGATTATGCAATTTTTTTTCAATTACATCGCCATCCAAATTTATACAAAGAACACCTATAAACCGTCCATTTGATGTATTCCAAATAGAACGAACCAAACTCAGATATTCTTTTTTATTTACAGAATCTTTTTTTATTGTCCAAAAAGGAGCCCCTTTTAAACGTAGAGCTGTATCATACCATAGTTCGGTTTTTAATTTCCAAGTAGCCTTTACAATAAATGAATTATCTAATAACGCTTGATTATCTGTATAAAATCTAAAATTGGCGACTTCATCATAAGTGCGTAAATAATCTTCCAAAAAAGTTAGATTCATGTAATCAGCATATACATCACGCATATCTGAATATTTTTTTGTTAAAACAGATTGAATTTGTTTGTTTACATAAAGTCTATCCGAAAAAGAGACAATTTTTTCTAGAATCATTGTCAGATTTTCTTCGGTATCGCTATAACTTGATTTTACTTTGTTTATTTCCGCATCCATCAATGTACTGTACAAATAATGAATGTGAAAAAGTGAAATAAATGTAAAAGGCAATAAAATAAACAACAAAAATATTGTAATGAGACTCTTTCTAATTGGATGTTTATTCAATAAATTCTGAAACCACTTAATTTGCATTATAGCTTATTTTATCATATAAATATAAAAAAAGACAAAAAAAAAAGGCACGGATGTTACCGTGCCATGCCCATCAGGCAATCAAGGACATGGGTGGGAGGGGAAAATGTCCTTGATATATATAATATCGTCATTAATAGCAAAAAACTTTAATAAATTTAGAAAAAAAAATAAAAAAATTAATTTTCTTCTGTAATTTGTAAATCAAGTGTAAAATCCGCTTTATATGTTTTACCTTTTATAACAGTCAATGTTCTTGTAATATCGTATTCACCAACAGAGAATCTGACTTTATGTTCCCCTTCTGAAATTTTTACTTCTTTATTTATATCAAAAAATTCTTCTTCATCCAAAAAGATTTTTACACCTTCAGGAGCTGTAACAATAAGAGTTGGATCCAAACTTTTTAGCTCAACAACTAAATCTGATTTTTTTGCTTGATCAATTCTAATTGTTCTAACTTCTGAACGATAAAATTCAGAAATTACAGAAACGTTATGAAGCCCTGTATCCAAAATGATTTTTGCAATTCCTTGATCCAAATTATAAGGTTGTTCATCTACAAAAAGAGAACAATTTTGTAACTGTTCATCTTGGCTTATAACCGAAAGATTTAACAAACCTTTATTTTTTAAAACAGGAGAAATTGTTACTTTTATATTTGTTTCAAAAACTTCGTCTGGCATTCCTTTCATAATAGGATGAAGTCTGACAAATAAAAATCCATTTGAAACATTCGGGATTTTTTCAAGTCTTGTTACATATTGGTCTGATTTTAGTTCATTATCTTTTGCCAATGGAATCTGTAAAATCCATGATAATTTTCCAGGTAAGACTTGTAGATTTGTTCTGTTTCCAAAATAATCAATTTGTGATTCAGTTGGTTCAGGAGAGATTTTTTCATAAAGTGAACAAGCAACTGAATCTCGCCAATAGGCAACACTTTCTGGAATTTCCATTTTAATTTCAACAGCGTCTATAAAAGTTTTATCTTCTGGTAATTGAATTGCGATTGCATCAATAATTTTTACACTTTTAAAAACTTTAAAATCAGGCTGAACTTGTAAATCTACAGAATGAATTTGACCAACTCTAAATTGCTCTGAAAAAACTTGTGAGGAAAATAAACAAATCAGCAAAAAAAGTAAAAACTTTCGCATTAATTAATCCTAATCTTATAACTTAAGTTTTTTTTGTGGATCCATTGGAATTCCACCTTTTCTAATTTCAAAATGTAGATGAGCACCAGTTACCATTCCGGTCTGACCTACAAAACCAATAATCTCACCTTTTTTTACGATTTTAGATTGCTGCACATTCATTTTGGAAAGATGAGCGTAAACACTTGTCATAGAACCATTGTCATGTTCTAATATAATATAATTTCCAAATATATTATCATTTTTTTTACATAAAGCAACTTTGCCATCTTTTACAGCATAAACAGGAGTTCCTTCTTTCGCAGCAAAGTCAATTCCGTTATGATTTTTCCATTCGCCTGAAAAAGGATTTTTTCTTTTTCCAAATTCCGACGAAACCCAAAAATCACCTTTAGCTAAAGGTAAGCCTAAAGCCGAATCTAAAAAATAAGCACGCTCAGTTGAAGAAAGTCTTTGATTTTGTAAAAACTCTAAAGACACATTATCTATATTATAACATAAATTTTTATTTGTTAAGGTGTTTTCCTTAATATTTTGATACAAAAATATCTCAAAAGTTGATTTTCCATCTTTTTTTATAAAGATTCCAGGAACTGTTGGTAAAAAAACAACTTTATTCTCTAAATTTTCTGTTGTAGAATAAATTGCATTTAAAGTAGCGATTGTTTCGTAAGGAATATTACACCTTGCAGCCAATCCCAAAAGAGTTAAATCATCTTTAACAACATGTTTAAAAAACAACAATTGAGGTTCTTTATCCGCCGCAATCAATTTATAATTATCTTCTACAATAAAACAAAACTCTTTAAATAAAATATCAGTTGATTTTAATTCTTCAATTTCTGGAAATCTTGAAGAATCGAGGTGAATTATTTTAGAAGGATTTGCCAAAAGAATGTGACACACGAAAAAAAACAAAGGCAAAAAAAACAGCCTTTTATTCATGTTTTTTCCTGTTTACAATTTTTTTAATAATTAAGAAAACAAAATAAACGATTAATATTGAAATAACAATGATGGAATAAATTTTTGAATTTGTAGTTGCAAGTTTCCATAAAGGCCACGAAACAATTATTGTTGCAAGAACGCACAAAATTGCTAACAAAAGAAACTTTGAGAAATTAATAAACGCATTTTTTATTTTTGATATAAAATTCATAATTTTTCCAAAAAAATAGGGATGGTTGCCAAAAATTTAGACAACACACCCCTTTTTAATATTCTTAAAAAAGAATTAAGCTTCTGAAATTGCGTCTGCAGGACAAGAAGCAGCACAGCTACCACAATCGATACAAGTATCTGCATCAATTACGCGAACTCCGTCTTGTTCTGAAATTGCAGAAACTGGACAATCTGGTTCACAAGCTCCACAGTTTACACACTGATCACTAATTTTATAAGCCATCGTTTTACCTCCCGTATAATTTTAAAAGCATTTATATTACTACTATAATACATATTTCGGTAGATTTCTAGTAATAATTTAGAGTGCGATAATCTAATTGAAGAAATTTCGCAAATTCTCTATATCCGCATTAAACTGTTCATCAATTACAGGTGGATGATCATTAAAATACAAAATCTGTTCCAATTCTTCTTGTGTTTGAACGCCCCAAAGAGGAACTACGTTTTCGTATTGATGTAAAAATCCTAACGCTAAAGGAATATTTTGAATTACACCGCCACACAAAGGCTGCATAGCAAGAAAACCAACATCGTATTCTTCGCACATTTTTACAATTTCAATCGTTTCTTCTGAACTTGCAGGATTAAATGGAAATTGCAATGTTTCGTACAAACCAGATTCAATTGCTTTTTTTGCAGTTTGAGTGTTTGTTGTTACGATACCAATGTGATTAATTTTTGAATTACGTTTTAATTCACATAAAGTATCGTAAATCTTATCTGCGCCACCTGGAATTGGCAAAAATTTTTCAGTTTCAAATTGATACAAATCAACTGTATCGCAATGCAAAGACATAAGACTTTCTTCAATATTATCTTTAATTTCTTTGGCAGTTAATGCCGCTGTTGTTGTAGACAAAAACACATTTCTTCTGATGTCGTACAACGCATCTCCCAAAAGTTTTTCACTTTCTGGAATTTTGCTTGTTGTATCAAAAAAGTTTATACCAGAATCGTACGCTTTTCTTACAATAGAAGCAGCATTATCTTGTCCCAGAGCATTTGATAATCGCATAGCCCCAAAAGCAATGCGACTAACCAAAATGTCTGTTTTTCCAAGTCTTACGTATTCCATCTTTTATTTTTTTTCTGGTTGTTTATACGCTTTGATTGCTTTTTGTAATTCAACAACTAAATCTTCACGTTTTACACGGATTTGTTCCATGCTATCACGGAAGCGAATTGTTACAGTGTTATCTTCTTTTGTCTGATAGTCTACAGTAACACAGAATGGAGTACCAACTTCATCTTGACGACGATAGCGTTTTCCGATTGTTCCGCTTACATCATAATCTGTAACAAAATCTTCTTTTAATTCGTGTTGAATTTCTTTTGCAAGTTCAGCAAGACCATCTTTTTTCATGATTGGAAGAACTGCAACTGTAATTGGTGCTAAACGTGGATCCAAGTGAAGAACTGTTCTGTAGTCTTCAGCTCCGTCTGTACCAACATTTTCTTCTTCGTATGCTTCACAAAGGAACATCAAGAAGTTACGGTTTAATCCAGCAGAAGTTTCAATTACATAAGGAATGTATTTTTTGTTTCCATCTTCTTGATCGATGTAAGACATATCTTTTTTAGAATATTTTGCGTGTTGGCTTAAGTCAAAATCTGTACGGCTGTGAATTCCTTCAACTTCTTCAAAACCAATTGGGAAGTTGTAAGTAATATCGTAAGCATCTTTTGCATAGTGAGCCAATTTATCGTGATGATGCCATTTGAGATTTTTTTCTGAAATACCATATTTCAAATAGAAAGCCCAACGGTCTTTTCTCCAACGGTCAAATGTTTCATCTTCTGTTCCTGGTTTACAGAAATATTCCATTTCCATTTGTTCAAATTCACAAGTACGGAAAATAAAGTTTTTGAAGATGATTTCGTTACGGAATGATTTACCAACTTGAGCAACACCAAAAGGAATCTTCATACGGTTTGACTGACAAATGCTCTTGAAATCTGTAAAAATTCCCTGACATGTTTCTGGGCGAAGATAAATAATTGAAGTATCAGAAGCAACAGGACCTTGATATGTTTTGAACATAAGGTTGAATTCACGAACATCTGTATATTTGTGACCACCACATGTTGGACAGTTAATTCCTTTTTCTTCAACAAAAGCTTTCATTTCTTCGTGAGTCATTGTATCAACAGGTTTTTCTGGAGTGATATTGTGTGATTCACAGAAATCTTCAATAAGTTTATCTGCTCTAAAACGAGCGTTACATTCTGTACAGTCAATCATTGGATCAGAGAAGTGAGCAACGTGTCCACTTGCTTCCCAAGTTGTGTGATGCTGGAAAATTGCTGAATCAAGCCCAACTACATCATCGTGGATTTGAGTCATTTCTTTCCACCAAGCATTTTGTATATTTCTTTTAAAATCTACACCAAGTGGACCGTAATCCCAAGCACCAGCCTGTCCTCCATAAATTTCACTTGCTTGATAAACAAAACCTCTTCTTTTACAAAGACTGATGATTTTGTCCAAAGTACACTTGTGTTCATCTTTTTCGTTTGCCATAAAAAATCCTCCACGCAACGCCGGCGTGCGCTGCAATATAATAAGTAATTTATTAAGAATATCTTAAATAACAAAAATAAGCAATCAATCACAAATTCATATAAAATTTGATTGCAAAAAAACTTTAAATATATTAAAACACTTTAGTAAGAATAA
>Ga0233386_1000202_pt1 | contig 18355 bp, 19 predicted proteins | sample ElkDunMinimDraft_17_FD_191544 | JGI IMG/M metagenome (GOLD analysis project Ga0233386, IMG submission 191544) | Fecal eukaryotic communites from dung pellets of Tule Elk in California, USA - Elk Dung G4 | ecosystem: Host-associated > Mammals > Digestive system > Large intestine > Fecal | place...
CTCTTTTTCACAAAAATAATTATTTACTATGATTTTTTTGGAAAAAGTGGTCAAAACATAATCAAAACCCTTGAAAACACTGCAAAACAGTGTTTTTTTTATGCAAAAAATGAGAGAGGGTTTACAAATCGCAAAATGGAATGAAAGAAATGAGGTGCGATATGCAAAGCAAGAATTTAAAAGAGCAAGCCAAGGAAATCAAGAGGCTTGCAGAGGAGTCTGGACTCCAATCAAACTATTTTTTCATCACAACATTTGAGAGATATGAATATCAACTGCAAATATTGGATGATTTGAAGAAAGCCATCAATGATGAGGGCATGTTGGTGTCCAAGGAGTATGTCAAGGGCAGAAAAAACCTATACACCAATCCTGCGGTGAGTGATTTCAACAGGACAACTGATTCTGCAAACAAAACAGTGGCAACACTGCTCAGAATCCTCAAGAGTTTTGATGGGGAGGTGCATGAGGAAACAGATCCATTGTTAGACATCATCAATGGTGGTGATATGGATGGTAAACAGTAAAGCCTATGAATATTGCAAAAAATCAGTTAGAAGAAAGACCACTCCAAAATATGTGAAACTCCAGATGAGAGATTTCATGAGGATTTGTGAGGGCAAAAACAAGAAATACATTGTCAGTGCCAAAAAGGTCAAGCAAGTGGAGAACATCCTCAAGATTCTGAGGATGCCAAAAGGCTTGAAAGCAGGACAATCCCTTTTTGAATGCACAACAGGTTATCAATGGCTTTTTTATACTGCAATCCTTTGTGTTGTCTATCGAGACAATGAGGAGAAAAGGAGATATGAGACAGGAGTCCTTGAGATATGCAGAAAGAACTTTAAAACATACACCATTGCAACCATTTTCATCATCCTTTTTCTCACAGAGCCAATGTTCTCAAAGTTTTATTCAGTTGCTCCAGATGGTTCTCTATCAAGAGAAATCAGAGAGGCAATCTCTGAGACAATCCGCTCATCTCCATTGGTCTATGAGTACAAAGACCAAAAGAGATTCAAGATATTGCGTGATTATATCATGTTCAAGCCAACACAGACTCAATACATTCCATTGTCCTATTCAACAAGCAGGATGGATGGAAAGTTGCCAAATGCATTCATTGCAGATGAGGTTGGAGCATTGCCAATCTCATATGCCATTGATGCAATGAGGTCTGGACAATTGAACATTTTGAACAAGTTGGGATTTATCATCTCAACCAAATATCCAACAATAGACAATCCATTTGAGGATGAGGTTGCCTATTCCAAGAAAGTCCTTGATGGCATTGAAAAGGATGAGACAAGATTTGCTCTCCTCTATGAGCCAGATGAGACAAAAGGATGGGAGACCAATGACTTGATTCTCAAACAGGCAAATCCTGTGTCCTTGGAGATTCCAGAGATATGGGAGGACTTGAAAAAGAAAAGAGCCTATGCCATTGCAGTTGAGTCTGCAAGGGAAAACTTTGTGACAAAACACTGCAACATTATTTATCAAGGTGTTGGCACTGAGACATATGTTGATGTCAAAGATGTGCAAGAGTGCAAGGTGGCTCAGATAGATTGGAGAGGCAGAGTTGTCTATCTTGGTTTGGATCTAAGTGAGACAAATGACAATACATCAGTTGCAATGGCATCTGTGGATGATGACAACAACATCCTTGCAGAAGTGATTGCCTTTATTCCAGAGGGCAGAATTGAGGAGAAACAAGCCTCAGAAAAGGTCAATTATAGAGAGTTTATCAAAACAATGAAATTGATTGCCTGTGGAGACAAGGTCATTGATTATGCAGTTGTTGAAGATTTTATCCTTGCAATTGAGGAGAAATATGGAGTTCAAGTGCAAGCAATAGGATATGACAGATGGAATGCTCTTTCTACTGCTCAGAAATTAGAGAGGGCAGGATATAACATGGTTGAGGTCAGACAACATTCATCAGTCCTGCATCCTCCAACAAAACTTTTGAGAGAGAAAATCCTTGGTCATGAGTTTCAATACACAGAAAACAGATTGTTAGAAATAAACTTTCAAAATGCCAGATGTGTCTATGACACAAACAAAAATCAGTATGTGAATAAAAAGAAATCCACAGGAAAGGTTGACATGGTTGTCAGTCTTATCAATGCAGTTTATTTGTTGCAACAAGATGTTTTCCTCAATCAGATGGATTTCACAATTCAAACATTCTAGGAAAGGAGAGAATCAATGGGATGGTTTGATTATTTTTGGAAAAGAGATGCCACTCCTCCAGAGGTTGTGCAAGAAGAAACACCAATTGTTGATGATGTGCTCCTGCAAGCATTACTCAATGGAGAGACCATCACAAGAGAAAAGGTGATGACACTGCCATCAGTCAATGGTGCAGTTGATTTCATTTCAAACTGCATTGCCTCAATGCCTGTCAAACTATACAAGTATAAGGATGGCAAGGTTGAGGAGGTTGAAAAGGATGACAGAGTCAAGATGCTCAATGGAGACACAGGTGACACTCTGGATGCATTCCAAATGAAAAAGGCAATGGTCTCAGACTTTCTCCTTGGCAAAGGTGGTTATTGCTACATAAGGAGAAACAGAAATGATGTGACAGGTCTTTTTTATGTTGAGGATAGGTACATAGAAATCATGAAAGTCTATGAGCCTATTTTCAAGCAATATACACTGCTTGTCATGGGTGCAGAGTATAAGCCTTGGCAATTTATCAAGTTGCTCAGAAACACCAAGGATGGTGCAAGCGGTGTTGGTCTCACTGTTGAGGTGTCTAAGGCTCTGGAGACTGCATATCAAACACTGCTCTATCAATTGGGCATGGTCTCAACAGGAGGAAACAAAAAAGGATTCCTCAAGTCTCAGAGGAAATTGGCACAGGATGAAATCAACACTCTCAAAAAGGCATGGGCAAATCTCTATGCCAACAACAATGAGAATGTGGTTGTTCTCAACAATGGATTGGAGTTTCAAGAGGCAAGCAATTCAGCAGTGGAGACACAGTTGAATGAATCAAAAAAGACATTGCAGGATGAAATCAATTCACTATTTCATCTCTATCCAGATGACTTTGAGAGGACATTCAAAGAGGCAATATATCCAATTGTGAAAGCCTTTGAGACTGCTCTCAATAGAGACCTGCTCCTTGAGAAAGAAAAGAAAAATCATTTCTTTGAGTTTGATGTCAAGGAGATTGTCAGAGTCTCAATCAAAGAGAGATATGAGGCATACAAACTTGCCAAGGAAACAGGATTCATGACACTCAATGAAATCCGCAGGAGAGAAAATATGCCATTCATTGAGGGTCTTGATGTTGTCAATGTAGGACTTGGAGCGGTTCTCTATGACACAAATAAACATGTCTACTACACACCAAACACTGACACAATCGGTGACATTGGTGATGGTGGTTCTGAGGAGCAGACTGAGGAGGAAAAGCAAGAAGAATTGAAAAAAACTCAAGACATGCTCCTTGGACATGAACTTGCCAAAGAATTTGATGAGAGTGGCAACTCATCTGATGCATAAGGAGGTGGAAAGATGGAAATTAGGGTCAGAGGTGACTGTGTTGAGATAGAGGGATATGTCAATGCAGTTGAAAGAAAGTCAAAGCCTTTGATGTCTAGGATGGGGCAGTTTCTTGAGAAGATTTGCAAAGGAGCATTTAGGAGTGCTCTTTCAAGAAATGATGATGTGAAACTATTACTCAATCATGATCCATCCAGAGTCTTGGCAAGCACAAGGGATAAAAACCTTGAATTGAATGAGGACAACATTGGACTCCATGCAAGAGCAGTCATTGAAGATGCAGAGATTGCAAGAAAAGCAAGGAATGGAGACTTTGTTGGGTGGTCATTTGGATTCTATGACAGGGATGTTGAGCAGAAAAGAGATGAGGATGGATTCCCTCTGAGAAATGTCAGAGATTTGGATTTGGAGGAGGTTTCAATTCTCGATAAGACAAAGACACCTGCCTATGATGGAACACTTGTGGCAGTGAGGTCTGAGGAGAGTTCAATTTTCTATGGTGAGTCTTTTGCAGATGGTATTCAGCTGAGAGAACTGCCAGAGGAGACAGAGGATGTGCCTAAACAACAGGAAACTGTTGAGGAAAATATTAATTATGATGAGTGGGATTCACTCATCCAAGACATGAAAAACTAAAGGAGGAAAAGCCATGTCAAAGTATTTAGAGGAAAAGAAAAACGATTTAATCACAAGAGCAGAGCAGGTGCTCAATAAGGCAAAAGAGGAAAAGAGAGAGTTGACTGATGCAGAGGCACAGGAACTTGCAGAAATCAAGGATGATGTCCGCAGAATCAAGGAAACTCTCAAACTTGATGATGATTTCAGAGAGGTGATGGATGCTGAAAAGAAAGCAGATCCAGAGCCAAAGGAGGATGTCAATGTGGATGTAAAGACAGAGGACAGAGATTGCAAGGATGCTGAAAAGAGAGCCATTGAGGAGCAGGAGAGACAGGCATTTGAGGCATTCCTCAGAAACAGTGTGATGAACACAAGAGATGGAGACCCTGTCAATCTCACAAAGGGTGACAATGGTGCAGTTATCCCTCAGACAATTGCTGACAAGATTATTCGCAAGGTATATGACATCTGTCCTATCCTTGAGAAGTCAAGCAAGTACAATGTCAAGGGAACACTCACAATCCCATACTATGATGAGTCTGAGAATGCCATCAATGTTGGCTATCAAGATGAGTTTGTTCAGATTACATCATCAGTTGGTCAGTTCACAAGCAATGTGACACTCACAGGATTCCTTGCAGGAGCACTTGCAAAGGTTTCACGTTCACTCATCAACAACTCACAGTTCAACATTGTTGACCATGTAGTTGATTTGATGGCAGAGCACATTGCAAGATTCATTGAGCATGAGTTATTAGTTGGAACATCTGGAAAGGTCACAGGTCTTTCAACACTCACAAACTCAGTGACAACTGAGTCTGCACTTGCAATCACTGCTGATGATGTCATCAAGCTACATGATGCAATCAAGGACAGATTCCAGGGCAATGCAATGTGGATCATGTCTACTCAGACAAGAACTGCTCTCAGACTCCTCAAGGATGATATGGGCAGATATATGTTGCAGGATGACATCTCTCTCCCATTTGGAACAAGCCTCCTTGGAAAGCCTGTCTATGTTTCTGACAACATGCCAGAAATCGGTGCAGGAAACAATGTCATTTTCTATGGTGATTTCAAGGGTCTTGCAACCAAGTTCAATGAGAACATCAACATTCAGATTCTCAGAGAGAGATATGCAGATGAGCATGCAGATGGTGTCATTGGATGGTTTGAGTTTGACTCAAAGGTTGAGGATGCTCAGAAGATGGCAGTCCTTAAAATGGCTCAGTCATAAAAAAGGAGTGATGAGAGATGATGTACAAGGCATTAATCTCTTTCACAGGCATTGTGGCAATGGCAAAGGGAGATGTGAGGGAAATCTCTGACACCTCCCTTGCTAATGATTTACTCAAAGCAGGATATATTGAGCAAGTCATGGATGTTATTTCACAAGATGTGACAGAGAAAAAGGCAAAGTCTCCAAGCAGAAAGGGGAATAAAAAATGAATATCAAAGCATTAATTCCATTTACAATGCGTGACAGTTCAACAGGCATACTCACATCAATTGCCTGTGGTGCAATTGCAACTGTCACTGATGAAATTGGCAATCAGTTGATTGCTGATGGATTGGCAGAGGTTTACTCTCAGATTGTTCCAAAGGGAGCACTGAGCATCTCTGCAAATGGCACTTATGATGTGACACAGTATGCATCTGCAACAGTCAATGTTGGCACTCTGACAGTGACATATGATGCTAATGGTGGCACAGGCACACTTGATGCACAGACAGTCATTGCAGGTAATTCAATCAATCTCTCTGATGGCACAGGACTCACTGCTCCAGAGGGCAAGGAGTTTGCAGGATGGGGTCTTGAGGCAACTGCAACAGAGCCAGAAGTGACAAGTCCATATGTTCCAACAGAAAATGTGACTCTCTATGCAGTTTGGGTTGACTCAGCAGATCCAGAGCCACAGTCTGAATCAGAGGCAGGAGAATAGAATCCATGATGTTGTTTAGGCAAATTCCTCAGAAAAGGAGGAAAACATTATGAATCAAATATCAGCAGTCAGTCAAATCACTGCTCAAGATGTTGCAGATTACTTGAGAATCAGTGAGGTGACAGAGGATGACACAAACACTCTCAATACACTTTTGACAGTTGCCAAGGCATATGTCACACAGTACACAGGGCAGACTTTGGAGAATCTGGACACACTCCAAGACATCATCATTGTTGTCTTTATTCTGTGTCAAGATATGTGGGATAATCGAGCACTCTATGTTGACTCATCAAATGTCAATAGAGTGGTTGAGTCCATTTTGGGTCTGCATTCGGTGAATTTACTATGATAAATGCAGGAAAGTACAACAAAAAAATCAGCATATATCAGACAACAGTTGTCAAGGATTCACAAGGATTCCAAAGCAAGCAGAGAGTCCTTGTCTTGCAACCATATGCCAATGTTAAAACAACAAAGGGCATGACACTCATCAAGAACAACAGTGATTTTGAGAAAGCATTCACAAATTTCACAATCAGATTTCCTCAGACTCCTATCAATCGAGATATGGAGATTGAGTTCAATGGCAAGACATACACCATTGAATATCTGAACAATGTGAATGAGGCAAATGTGGAACTTGAAATCCAAGCCAAAGAGGTGACTCACTAATGGCAAAGTTTGAGATGCAACTCCCAGATGAAATCATGAGAGATTTTCAAAGAATCCATGACAATTCTGAGGAGATATTTGGAGCAATGACCAAGGCAGGAGCAGAGGTTGTTGAAAGCAATATCAAAGCAAACTTGCCTCAGAGCATCCGCAATTCAAAGATGATGGATTGTTTGAGAGTCACAAGAACATATAAGACACCATCAGATGATGGAATCAATACAAAGGTTGGTTTCTATGGATATTTCCAGAATGAAAATGGAGAGACTGTTCCTGCTCCTTTGGTGGCAAATGTCTTTGAGTATGGCAGGAGCAACTTGCCATTTCCAAAACAACCTTTCATGAGGAAATCATTCAAAAAGGCTCAGATTGAGCAAGCCATGTTGGATGCCCAAAGGAAAGCAAGTGGAGGATTATTGGAATGAATGAATTGATAGAATCTATCTTTCAAAATTTCACAGTGGATGGAGTTGCAATTCCTGTCTCATTCATGTTCTATGAGGGGCATGGAGAGCCATATGTGGTCTATATGCAACAGGATGCAGATGGCTCACTCTCTGGAGATGATGAGTTGGTTGGATATGTTGATTATTATGATTTTGATGTCTATTCAAAAGGCAACTATGTGAACATTATTGAGAGTTTAAAACAGATATTAAAGAACAATGGTTTTGTGTGGCAACCAAGCAGAACATCTCAAGATTTCTTTGAGACTGACACAGGTTATTATCACAAGACCTTAAATTTTGCGATTTTAAAGGAGGAAAACTGAAATGGCAAAAATCGGTTTAAGAAATTTCCTCTTTGGTCTCTTGACTGAGGAGGAGGATGGAACTGCAACATATGGTGTTGCACAGAAACCTGCAAAGGCTATCTCATGCACTGTTGACATTTCCAACAATGATGCATCTTTGTATGCAGATGATGGACTTGCAGAGTCAGACACATCATTCCAGAATGGCACAGTCACACTTGGCATTGATGATGAGGACTTGGCAACAATGGCAACTCTCCTTGGTCATCAGATTACTGATGGCAACATGGTGAGAAATAGTTCTGATGTTGCTCCTTATGTTGGACTTGGCAGAATCATCACAAAGATGATTGGTGGAGTCTACAAGTACAAAGTTGAGTTCCTTTGCAAAGTTAAGTTTGGAGAGCCATCACAGGAGGACAACACAAAGGGTGAGACTCTTGAGTTTGGCACATCTGAGATTGAGGGAACTGTCAATGCTCTTGCCAATGGTGATTGGTCAATTGCTCAGACCTTTGATTCAATGGCAGAGGCTCAGACATATCTCAACAGTCTTTTCAACACTGCAACACCATCAAGTGATGATGACACAGAGCCAACAGGCACACAGTACACTGTGACTTATAATGCTAATGGTGGCACAGGTGAGGTTGCTCCTGTCACAGTTGATGCAGGAGATTCAATCACACTTTCTGATGGCACAGGACTCACTGCTCCAGAGGGCAAGGAATTTGCAGGATGGGCAAAGACATCTACTGCTCAGAGTGCAACAGTGACAAGTCCATTCACTCCAACAGGAGACACAACACTCTATGCAGTGTACACAGATGCAAATTAATTTGAGGAGCGGATTTTAAAGTCCGCTCCATTTTATTTTATTGGAGGAAATGAAATGAAAGATTTTAATGGGGAAATCCAATATAAAGGCAAGTCATACAAGCTAGTTTTCAACCTCAATGTCATGGAGGCAATTCAAGAGGAATATGGCTCTATTGACAATTGGGGTGCTCTCACAGATGGCACTGTCTATGCCAAGGCAGAATATGAAAAGCAAAACAATGCAATCCCTTGGGATGATTTAAGTGATGAGGATAGATCCAAATTCACAGGAGAGCCAGATGCCAAGGCAGTCATCTTTGGTTTCACTCAGATGATTAATGAGGGCATTGACATTGACAATGAGGACAATGGCACAGATGACAAGCCACTCTCACTCAAGCAGGTTGGCAGATTAATCACAGAAATTGGTCTTGCTAATGCAACAAACACTCTCAATGAGACTGTTATTGCAAGCACAAAGGGTGAGGAAAAAAACGAATAATCCAAGATGAGTATGACCCTGTGATTGACTTTTCTTGGTTCTATTTTATCGGAAAGGCAAAACTAGGTTTGTCTTTCAAAGAAACAGGGAGATTGACTTTGACCATGTTCAACAGATTGTATGGTCATTATAAAACTGTTTGGAGTATAGAAATGAGACTCACTCAAGCCAATATGACTTATGAGGAGGCATTTATTAAATCCCAACAGGATGAGGAATGGTTTTAAGGAGGAAAAAACATGGCAGGATTTGGTGGTTCTGTCAAGCTGACAGGAGAATCTGAATACAAGAAAGCACTGTCTCAAATCACACAGAATTTGAAAGTTGTCAGTGCTGAAATGAAAGCCACATCAAGCAGTTTTGATGCAGGTGAAAAATCAGAAAAAGACCTTGCCAATGCCTCAAAGGAATTGAGTGCCTCTCTGGACAAACAAAAGTCTGCTCTTTCAACTTTGAAAGGGCAACTGTCTCAGATGAGTGCAGAATATCAAAAGAGCGGACAAAAACATCAAGAATTAGTCAATAAATACAATGATGAAAAGAAAAAACTTGATGAGATAGGCAAAACTCTTGGAACATCCTCTGCTGAATACAAAGCACAACAGAAAGTTGTGACTGAGTTGGGGCAGGAGGTGGACAAGAGTGCCAAGGCATATGATTCTCAAGGCAAAGCCTTGAATCAAATGAAAATCCAGACTGCCAATGCAGAGACCACTGTCAATCAGACTGCACAAGCCTTGAATAAATTAGGCAATGAGGCAGAGGACAGTGGCAAAAAAGCAAAAGAATCTGGAGATGGATTCACAGTCATGAAAGGTGTCCTTGCAAATCTAGCAACACAGGCAATCAATTCATGCATTGATGGTCTCAAAAACATGGGTTCTGCCATGAAAGAGGCGGTGTCTGAGGTTGGTGCAGTGGGAGATGCCATTGACAAGTCATCACAGAAACTTGGCATCAGTTCGGACACCTATCAAGAATTATCATATGCAATGGAGAGAAGTGGAGCATCAATTGATGATGTGTCCAGAGGAATGAAAAACATCACAACTGCAATTGCAGACACTCAAAATGGTGTTGAGGGTGCAAGTGATTCCTTTGATTCTCTTGGAGTCTCACTCAAAAATGCAGATGGATCTATGAAATCATCAGAGCAGGTGCTCCTTGATTCTATTGATGCCTTGGCAGGAATGAGTGATGAGACTCAAAGAAATGCAATGGCAAATGATATTTTTGGCAAGTCCTATCAAGAACTTGCTCCTCTCTTAAATTCTGGGTCAGATGGTATTCATGCATTGATGCAGGAGGCTCAAGATTATGGCATGGTTATGGGGCAAGATGCGGTGCTTGCATCTGCATCCTATGAGGACAGTTTGACCAAGCTACAAGGCACTATGAGTGGCATGAAAAACAACATGGTTGGTGCTTTTTTGCCATCAATCACACAGGTCATTAATGGATTTACTGACCTTGCAATGGGCAGTGAGGATGCAGGAGCACAGATTGAGCAGGGTGTCAAAGGAATGATTGAGCAATTTACAAGCATGATTCCGCAAGTCACTGAAATTGTGACAAGAATTGCTGACACAGTGCTTGCAGTTGCTCCTCAGATTTTGACTGCTCTTGTGGAGGGCATAACAAGTGCCATTCCACAACTCATGCCTGTTATATCGAACATCATAACAACTTTAGTTGGCACAATTATCCAATTATTGCCTCAGTTACTAGAGGCAGGAGTCCAGATTCTTGTTGGATTGATTGAGGGCATAACATCTGCCATCCCACAATTGATGGAAATGTTGCCAACAGTCATCACAAGCATTGTCACTGCTATCACTGACAATTTGCCTTTGATTATTCAAGCAGGACTTGACCTTTTATTGGCACTCACTGATGGCATCATTGGAGCAATTCCACAACTTGTGGCTCAATTGCCTCAAATCATCACAAGCATCATCAATTCTTTGCTTGCTAGTTTGCCATTAATTATCAATGCAGGAGTGCAACTTTTGACTGCTCTTGTCCAAAATATGCCAACAATCATCAATGGAATTGTCCAAGCATTGCCAACACTCATCACAGGACTCATAAATGGTCTTATGCAGAATTTACCTGCAATTATCAATGCAGGAGTGCAATTGCTTGTTGCTCTTGTGCAGAATACACCTGCAATCATAATGGGAATTGTGTCTGCCTTGCCTCAGATTATATCTGCAATTGTCCAAGGCATCATTGAGGCAGTGCCTCAGATGGCAGAGACAGGACTGCAACTTGTCCAAGGTCTCTGGGAGGGCATAAGCAATGCAGGTGAATGGATCCTGGAAAAGATAAGAGGATTTGGACAGGGAATCTTGGATGGTATCAAAGGATTCTTTGGAATCAAATCACCATCAACAGTCATGAGAGACCAAGTTGGTGGATTCTTGGCAGAGGGCATTGGAGAGGGATTCTCTGATGAGATGAACAATGTCAACAAGCAGATGAGCAAAGAGGGTGATGACACCATCAAAACCCTTGCAAAAGGCATGGATGGTGGCTCTCCATCACTCACAAACACTGCTCAAAAGTTAGCTAGTGACATTGTCAAGACTTTCAATGCAAGCAAGGGTCAATTCACTGCAATTGGAACAAATATTGTCCAGATGATAAGCAATGGAATCTCACAGACTAGAAATTCAATTTCAACTCTAGTCAATCAGATAATCCAGAGCATCATGACAAGTTTTAGAAATGCAAATGCACAGTTCATGACTGTTGGAAAGACTCTTGCATCAAGCATCAACACAGGCATTTCAAGTTCAAGACAATTAATAGTGAACACTGTGACATCCATTGCAGTTGCACTTGTAAATGCGTTTAGATCCAAAGCAAGTGAGATGAGAACAGTTGGCACATTGCTCATAAATCAATTGAATGGTGGCATTTCTAGTGGCAGAGCCACAATCACAAGCACCACAAGGAGCATTGCAACATCAATGATTTCTGTTTTGAATGGTTACAATGGGCAGTTCAGAGATATTGGAGAAAACTTTGCCCAAGGTGTCAAAAAAGGATTCCTTTCTCAAGAAAGCAGTGTCAAGAGTTCAGTCAATGCCATGATGGAAAGGATTGTGAAGTCTGCCAAGGATAAAATGAAAATTGAATCTCCATCAAAGGTCTGGGCAGAGATTGGTGATTATATGGCACAGGGTCTTGATGTGGGATTTGTCAATGAAATGAAGAATGTCACCAAGGACATCAACAATTCATTGCCATCAAGCATCAATGGAGCAAGTGCCACTGCAAGTCAGTCCAATAATTCAATTGATAGCATGGTCTCTGCTTTCAAGGAGGCTCTCTATCAAGTCAAGATTGAGATGGATGATGAGGAAATGGGCAGATTTGTTGATAAAACTGTCACAAGATTAGTTTACACATAGGAGGTGGAGGCATGGATTATGTCATCCTAAATGGTGTCAAAAGCACCACCATAAAAGGACTATTGATTGAGTCCTTGCCTCCAATCTCCAAGCCTCTCATGAGGACAAGTGTTGAGGAGATTGATGGCAGGGATGGAGACATTGTGACCAAATTGGGATATTCAGCATATGACAAGCCAATGTCTATTGGTCTATTTGGTGATTACAATGTTGATGAGGTCATTCAGTTCTTTGATTCTGAGGGAACTGTGATTTTTTCCAATGAGCCAGACAAGTTTTACAACTATGAAATCATTGGACAAATAGATTTTGAAAAATTGATAAGGTTTAAGACTGCAACAGTCACATTTCATGTTCAACCTTTCAAATATTCAGCAGTTGATGATGTTTTCACATTCACAAACAACAAATTGACTGTGAAACCATATTCAGCAACCAAGAATGGAGTCACCTGCACTGCTCAAAATGGCATCATATCCATTCAAGGCACTGCAACAAGTGCAACTGAGTTCTATGTGCCAATCAATGCAATGACTCTTGGTGCAGGAAACTACACTCTCCAAGCCACAACAGATGGCACAGGAGAGAGTGCATGTTCAATCAGAGTGATTGGTGAAGTTCCAAGCAATGCAGATTCCTTTGGAGGCAATTATTTGGCACTCCAGAATGATGGCTCTGCATCCATGACTGCAACCTTGAGTGCATCAAAGACATTCAATTTTGTGTGGTTCTACATAACAAGCGGAACTGCAATGAATTACACCTTAAATGTGCAGATGCTTGATAATGGTGCAAACAGTTTTTCTCTATTTAACAGAGGAAATACTGTCTCAAAGCCTGTTATGACCATTTATGGCTCTGGAACAATCAATCTGAGTCTCAATGGAGCACAGATTTTTGTCATCAATCTTGCTGATGCAGGATATATCACCATTGATTCTGCTCAGATGAATGCATATCAAGGAGATATTCTGATGAATCGGTCTGTTGTAGGTGATTATGATGATTTGGTGCTGAATATGGGAACAAACACAGTCTCATGGACAGGAGATGTGACAATGATTGAGGTTGACAACTTTTCGAGGTGGATATGATGAGAACAAATTTCAGAATGGAAAATAAAAATATCACAATGATAAAAGGTGACACTCTCTCTTTCAATGTGGATGTCATGGATCCAAATGGAAATCCAATGACTGTTGATTCTGCTGATTTCACTTGCAAAAAGTTGGGCATTGATGAATCAAACATTTTCAGAAAGACTCTGGGAGCAGGAATCACTCAACTTGATGACTGTTTGGTTGTCAGAGTTGCTCCAGAGGACACAAGAGAAGTGGAGGCAGGTCAATATTTCTATGATTTGCAACTTGGTGTTGGTCAAGACATTTTCACAGTCATGAAAGGTGTCATGGAAATAGAGCAGGATGTCACATTTTAAGGAGGAATAATATGAGCAGACATGATTCAAAACAAATAGGTGATGTCAAAGTCATGCTTGTCAAAGGTGACAGTGGCTCAAGCATTGCATCCATTGAAAAAACAGGCACAGATGTCCTTGTGGACACATACACAGTGACTTTGACAGATGGCTCAAAGACCACTTTCACTGTGACAAATGGCAAAGGCATCACTCAAATTTCCAAGACAGGCACAGAGGGTCTAGTGGACACCTACACAATCACTTTCAATGATGGCACATCAACAACATTTGATGTTGCCAATGCAAATGGCATTGAGAGTGTTGAAAAGACTGCCACAAATGTCCTTGTAGACACATACACAATCACATTTGAGGATGGTTCAACCTCAACATTCACTGTGACTAATGGCAAGGGCATCTCATCAATTGAAAAGACTGCCACAGCAGGTCTAGTGGACACCTACACCATCACTTTCAATGACAATACAACATCCACATTTAATGTGGGAAATGGCAAAGGCATCACAACCATTGAAAAGACATCCACATCTGGACTTGTTGACACATATACAATCACGTTTAATGATGGCACAACTCAGACCTTTGATGTCACAAATGGAGCAAATGGGGAGGATGTCTCACAGTCCAATCTTGCTCCTGTTGAGATAGGCAACACTGCAAGTCAATCCTATGCAGTTGGCTCTCATTTGGTTTGGAATGGAATCTATTATAAAGTTACTCAAGCCATTGCAATAGGTGGGTCTTTTACCGAAAATGTGAACATTGAAAGAGATACTGTTTCTAATAGTGTTGACATTCCATCAGAAAAATTTTTATTTACACTAACACCAACATCCACAACATCCACTTGGCAAAGTTTTCTTAGTCAAATTGGACAAAATAATTATAGCAAACTCAGTTCAATCACTAAGATTGGAATAAGGTCAAAAAATGACCCAATTGGAAAATACAATCATATATTTCAACGTGCAACTATGGGATATTTTTATTATTTGCGTCCAAATTCAAATATTTCAAGCTATGGAATTGAGACATATCATATGCTTATAAGTTCGACATATTCAAATTGTGCATATGGTTATATCACACAAAAAACAAGTGGAATGACCTACACTGATTACAAATCAGATACTGTTGGAAGTAGTGTTATTGATTGTTTCGGAATAGAATAGGAGGTAATAAATCATGCAAAACAGATATTATTTAGTAGTTGTCAAAGTTACATCAAAAGACACAGAGGACAGAAGTTTCACACCTTATGATGATTTGACTGTTGCAGAAAGAAAATATCATGAGGCTCTCACAGGCATTGGAGCAGGTTCAAAGAGGATTTGTGTGGCTCTCCTTGACACCTATCTCAATGTTGTTCAAAAAGAGGTATGGGTTGAGCCTGTTGAGGAAACTCCAGAGGAGGAGACACCATCTGAATCATAGAAATGAGGTGGTTTCATGATTAAGGTTTTCGGACAAACAGACACATCATTTGCATCAAATGGTGATGTTGTTCTCAGACCACTCAAAGCCAAGGTTCACAAAGAGGACAATGGAAATTATTATTTGGATCTGGAGACAGGACTTGAGTATGTTGATTCTATTGTGGAGGGGAACATTGTTGTTGCTCCCACTCCACAAGGAGAGCAAGCATTCAGAATTGGCAATGTCCAAAAGACAAAAAGCAAGCTGACAACCAAGTGTTTTCATGTTTTTTATGATTCAAAGAATTATCTCATTGTTGACTCTTATGTGGTAGACAAGACCTGCAATGATGCTCTTGACCATCTGAACAGTGCCACAACTCCAGAGAGTCCATTTGAGACTCTTTCTGATGTTGGCACAGTAGATTCATTCAGATGTGTCAGAAAGTCTCTCTATGAGGCTATTATGACAGTCATTGAAAGATGGGGAGGGCATCTTGTCAGAGATAATTTTCAGATTGAGATTAGAGCATCCATTGGACAGGACAATGGAGTCACAGTGCAATACAAGAAGAATCTCAAGGACATCACTTGTGATGAAAATTGGGATAATGTAGTGACTCAACTTTTGCCTGTTGGCAAAGATGGAATCCTTTTGAATGCTCTGGATGACTCTGCAAGCATCTTTGTAACAAGTGAGATTCAATATGACTTGCCATATACAAAAACAGTCTCATTCACTCAAGATGGCATCAATCAAGAGGACTATGCAACAGAACAGGCATACACTCAAGCACTTGTTGAGGATTTGATGATGCAAGCCACAACATATCTTGAGACAAACTGTGTGCCTCAAGTGAATTATACTCTCAAGGCAAATCTGGAGAAAATCACTGATGTTGGAGACACTGTTGAGGTTATTGATGAGAGACTTGCCATCAATATGCTCACAAATGTCATTGCATATGACTATGATTGCATTTTAGGCAAATACACAGAGATTGAGTTTGGCAATTTTAAAAACACTCTCTCTGGACTTGTGGGGAACATCACTGCATCTGTTGACCAAGTTGTCACCAATCAAGTGCAGGGCATCTCTGTCTCCATGAATGAGCAATTGCAGGAGGCAACAGATTCAATCATGGGTGTCATGGGAGATTCTTATGTCATCTATGATGGAGACCAAATTCTTGTGCTTGATAGATTGCCAAAGGAGTCCGCAGTCAATGTCATCAGACTCAATAATGGTGGCATAGGATTCTCCCAGAGCGGAATCAATGGCACATTCACATCAGCTTGGACAATAGATGGCACACTCAACATGCAAGCAATCAATGTCATCAATTTGGTTGCTGACATGATAAAAGGTGGCACACTCAAACTTGGCTCTCACTTGAATGCAAGTGGTCAATTGGAATTATACGATAATGCAAACAATCTTGTTGGGCAGATGAACAGGGATGGTCTCAAGATGTTTGGTCTTGATGGCTCATATGTGGTCATGAATGATGAGGTTGGTTTTGCAGGGTATGATAGAAATGACAATCCAATCTATTGGGTCAGTGGAGAGGAATTTCACATGAAAAAGAGTGTGGTTGAGGAGGAAATCACTCTCTGCAATCAATTGAGATTCATTCCAATCCAAATCACTCAAAGTGGCAGTGTGGTCAATGAGGGCATTGGTCTTGTGTCTAGTGCAACAGGAGGTTCATGATGGCTAGTGGTTCATTTAATCTGACTCGAACAGGGTCAACAAGTTCATATATTACTTTCAAGTGCTCTTGGAGTTCAGTGCCAAATCAGTCCACAAACTCATCAACTATGACTGTCACTGTCACTGCAACCAAGTCCTCAAGTTCCACATCAGACACATATGGCAATCAAACCACAGATGTCACTGTTGGATCTAGTTCACAGTCAAGCAGTGGCTCTTTCAGATTGTCACCAAGCAAGACTGTGACCTTGTTCTCCAAGACATTCACAGTGGCACACAATTCTGATGGCTCAAAGAGTGTCAAAATCAGTGTCAATGTTGGTGGCAATATTATTTATGCCAATGGCAGTGCAACTGTCACTCTGGACAAGATTGCAAGATATGCAACAGTCTCTCAGAGCCTCACTGCCAAGACTGAGACCACTGCATCAATCAAATGGACATCTGATTCTGTCATTGATTATATTTGGTATTCAACCAACAATGGCTCATCATGGAGTGGAATCAATGTTGCAGATGGTACAAGTGGCACATATACCATCAGCGGACTATCTGCCAACACAACATATCAAGTCAAGACAAGAGTGAGGAGAAAAGACTCTCAGCTGACAACAGATTCCTCTGCTCTTGCAGTGACTACATATGCCTATCCATATGCAAACTCAATGCCAAATTTCACTATTGGCAACAAGTTGACTATTGGAATATATAATCCTTTGGGCAGGACTGTCACAGTCAATATTTTGGGAGCAGATAACAGTCAAGTGAGCAATGACACCACCTCTGGAACATCCATCACAGGATATGCAGGGAGCGGTGTTGTAAATGCTCTTTATGCATCCATTCCAAATGCAAAGAGCGGAACATATAAGGTCAAGGTCACATATGGCACTCAAATCAGTACAAAGACAGGTGGCACATACTCTGTCAATGCCAATGTGTGCTCTCCAACAATCGGCTCAGTTGCCTATCAAGACACAAACTCTCAAACAATTGCTCTGACAGGCAACAATCAAGACATTATAAGGAATCATTCCACTGTCAGATATTCTGCAAGCGGTCTGACTGCCTTAAATGGAGCAACAGTGAGGTCTTGTTCTGTCACAGTCAATGGAGAGACCTATTCACTCACTGTGAGTGGCTCATCAGCAAGTGGAACAGGAGGAGTCATTGACTCTGGACAGGATTTGCAAGCCACATTCACTGTCACTGATTCAAGAGGATTGACAGGCACAAAGACAGTGACCATCTCAATGCTTGATTGGTCAGTGCCATCTGCAATCATCACTCTCCAGAGACAAGATAATTTCTACACTGCAACAGATTTGACTGTTGATGCAAATTATCCATCTATCAATGGCAATAATAGAATCACAATCACCTATTCTGCCACAAAAGAGGGTGATTCCTCTGCATCTGTGAGTGGTTCGGTGCAGGACAATGTGACATCAGTGGTCAACCTTGACAACAACTATGCATGGACAGTGGTGGTCAAGTTGGTTGACAGTTTAGGAGGCACAACAACCTATTCAGTTT
>Ga0233386_1000208_pt1 | contig 18004 bp, 22 predicted proteins | sample ElkDunMinimDraft_17_FD_191544 | JGI IMG/M metagenome (GOLD analysis project Ga0233386, IMG submission 191544) | Fecal eukaryotic communites from dung pellets of Tule Elk in California, USA - Elk Dung G4 | ecosystem: Host-associated > Mammals > Digestive system > Large intestine > Fecal | place...
GTTCGCACGTTCCGTCCATAATTCCATAAAGTAATAATTCTATCAAACAAAATCACGAAAATAATTTTAACAAAATGTTGAAAAAACTATTGACTTTTTGTATTATTCTGATATAATACTAGGTGTCAGGAAGTTAATTCCAGATAGTACATATTTTAGGAGAATGAAAAAATGAAAGATTGTCTATTTAAAAATTGCATTGATACGCTTAGAAAGGCAAAGGCTATTAAAGTAGAAAATTGTGTAGGGTTCTGGAGTGTTATAGATTATTCACACGGATATGTAATGTTAGAACATAACACTTTTGGTGATGAAACAGAATACCTTGTTATTAAAGCAACAGAATTTGTTATGAAAAACTTCACAAACAAAATAACAGGTGAAACACACTCAAGACCATTCTTTCCTTCTTCTGTTCCGTATTATGAAACGTTCGATGGAATCGGTGAAGCACTTGAAGATTATGAGTTAATATGAAAGGAGAAACAAAAATGGATAACTTAACAATGTCAAAGAAGGAACTACTCGTTCTCATATCAAACGCCCTCCATAATGCAGGTACTTTTTATTCTCAAGGTAGGGTCAAACACTTTCTCACATATTATGGTAGAGCCTTTGCACTTATAGACCTATATGAATGTCAATTTAACTCAATCGAAGAAGACGATGAAGATATTAACTTTATATTTGAACATTTATCGACTATATACGATGGTATTAGAATTTAGAAGAAAGGAGTGACCACCATTGATTGACTACCTTTCCTGGTCTCAGGAATACGAATCCCAAGTCCTGAAAATCAAAAAGAGAATTGACGAGCTAACCAGAAAAAGAAATGAAGGGGCTCTCACTCTGACCTGTGATGAACTGTTGGAAATCAACAAACGCATCGGGGTACTTCGTTCCATTCTCTATGAACTCAGAATAACGGCAAAACTATTGAAAGAAAGGGGTGAGAAATATGCCACAGATAAGATGCTCCCGAGAAAGTGAAACATACATTGACACAGACGGAAAGCCCGTAAAAGTTGATGATTTTGTAGACTATCAGAATCACATCTATTTTCTGAACGACAAACAAGCGGACGAGTACAACGAATCCCGTAAAAAATCGTTGCTTGCTTTGATGCAGTCGGTACTTGAAAACGAGCTAACCGACAAACAAAAACAGGCTGTTTTGCTTGTCAGGGGTATGCAGTTAAAACAACAGCAAGCGGGCGAAATAATGGGGATAGAAAGATCTACTGTATGCCGACACTTGAAATACGCTCAAAAGAAATTCGATAGAGCACTCAAACACTTTGAGTTGAACCAAACTCATAGAGCAGAATAGAAAGGATATTAACAAATGAAAAGACTAGTTCTAGCACCTTTATCAAACACCATTTACTATGCAACAGTAAACGAGAAAAGCCACACGATGAAGCCAAACACAAGAATTGATATCACCGATAACGCTGTAGCGTGTGTGTTTGAATGGTTTATGAATCAAATGGAAGGAAAAGAAGAGTTTTCTATCTGTTACCCTTCTACAGGGTTTGAACTCGTTATGCGTAGAAAAGACGCAACAAATCATCCAACAGTTGACAGCATATTAGCTGTAAATGAGCTCAAAAAGAACGCACTTCTTGAGTTGATAGAAAGGTTCAAGGACACATACAAATATTGTAGTTTAGCTCATAAACCAGATTTTGAGCAAATTCTTTCAACTCTTTATTCTATTGTTTATCAGATGGAAGGTGAAAACAAATGAAACACTTCTTTGAACCATTTTCAAAAATCTCAAATGGTATTTTGATAGGTTGTTTCGGTGTGATTCTTATATGTTGGGGTTTGTATGAAGTCTCTGACACTATGATTCTTATAGGGTTAATTCCTCTTGTAGTAGGCTTCATTTTAGCTGTAAGCAACGAACACCGAGTAATAACACAGATTAACGATTTAACAAAATCAAACAAGAGAACGAAAGACAGAGCAAAAGAGCTCAAGAGTGAGCTTGAACAGTTACAGGATTCTTTCTTAGAGCTCACCGATAATCTGGAGAGTGCTACAAAAGAACTGAAACTGAAAAATGATACTATAGAACGATTCAAAAAGATTCGTGTATCAATGCTACAGTACAAAGAGAAATAATACATAATAACACCACCTGAAAACAGGTGGTGTTTCTTTTTTGTTAATACACTTTCATAAACAAGTCGGCTATTCTCGGGTCAGTTATGATTTCATTCACAACGTCAATAATTGCTGTTCTGTATTCGTTCATATCGTGTGCGTATGTATTAACACCCTGATTACCTTTCTTTGTGAAAGTGTGCTGTACAGTAGATTCATTTTCACCCTTTGCCGAGCTTTTACTATTCCCTGTACTTGTGTTATCTGTTTCGGAACTGCTCTCACCTCTTGAAAGTCCTTCATCAGAGCTGTTGTCTTTGCTCCAGGTTACATCATCAGCGTGTGTGACATTATCAATGTTTTTCGCTGGTATTGATACAGTATCAGAAGGTGTTGTAGTGTGAACATTTTTGTTATTATGATTAACACTTGCAGAAGTGTTTGTTTCATCTTCTGCCGTTGTTTTTGAGTGCCCAGAACCCTTTGTTTCACTCTCGCTTGAAGATGTTGTTGAATCGGTTCTTTTTTCTGTGTATTCTTCAATAACATCTACATTATCAAATGGGTTCGGAAGGTCTTTCATAATATCAACACTTTCGAACAGCTCGTTATAATACGGCATAATGTCATACATTGTGATTTTGAGTTCATCCAAGAACCTTCCGACTGTTTCAAAACCTATTTCCCTGTATTTGTAGTGATTCAGAAGTCTTTGATTGAGCCAGCTACGGGTTGGAAAATTCCACCCCCAATTAGTCCCCCAGTTACGAGCCCTATATAACGGATAATATGAAAGTGCTTTATCAATGAGCTTCATAGTTTCCTCATTTTCCATTAAATCTTTAAGTAGAACTGTATACTTAGCTTTCATCTTCTTCACCTTCTTTCAGTTCGTCTATAGCTGTTTTGACGTCTTTTCGTCTCTGAACTGATATATTGAGCTTGAAAAGGTCGTTTATTCTGGTGCACGCTTCTTCTCTTGATTTAAGAAAGATTTCTGCTGATGCTTCAATTTGTTCATCGTTTGCCGATACTTCATCGGTGACAAGTCTTTCTTTCTTGTCCTGGTTTGCATTATTAACACCCAAAAACGTCATTGCTTCATTCCATATTGCGTGCTTTTGAATCTGTAAACTAGGGAATACAACGGGTGCATCTGTTTTCAAAACCTTAATAGAATCAATATCAAGTGTTTTATCACCATATACAGCTATTTCGTTATCGTTTACCTGTTCCAGTATCTTTTTCATTGTCAGCTTTTGTTTTTCATTACAAAGCACGATATATGGTGTTTTTTGCTGGTTCACATTTGTGTCAATCGTTCTGGTTAATTCTGCTAACCTGTAAGCGTATAATTCAAGCGTGCTATATGTAGGGGCTCTCAAATCGTTATTGTCAATGAGAACACACTCGTCACCATTTTGAAGTTCTTTACCGATATAATTAACACCAACAGGGGTTATCTTTGCAGGCTCATCATAGGCATTTATACCATTTTGCGTGCACTTTGCAACCATAAATCCTTTTGTTTTATCCTTATAGAAAACACAAGAACCCTCAAAGAACAAAAATTTTTCAATCCATTTTTCATTGATTCCGTTAGGAAGGTTCTCCCACTTGAAAACACTTCTTGCAATCATCATTAGTCGGGTAAAATAATCGTTAAATGTGATATCATTTAATCGTTTTGCATACCCTTTCATTGTTCGAACATTTGTATTGCTCACGTTGTCACCCCTTCAATAATTCCATTATCTTGTGAATAGTTTCCGATATCGACTGTGTGTCTCCAGAAGGTTATACCCTTGTTGTAACACTCTTTTACTTTTCGCATATCCTCTTGTGGGATTGCTCCATCAATATTGACATCAATAGTCTTTGTAAACCAAAAAGCCTCTCTGTGGTTCTGTAAAGGTCTGTGAAGGTGGTTCACCTTATAGCCAAACATTGTGAAGTAATTGTCAATCATTTTTGCGTACTCTTTTTTGACGCTCATTTGATAAGCTGTGAAACATAGCCTGTCAGTTGCATATATAACATCACCATTGTTGATATTGCCTTCTGCCTGTGGTGGTTGTAGTGAATGTTGGTATTTTTCAGCCATCGTTGATGCAATACCCATAACACCTCCAGCAATAGCACCAGCTCCAGCCGTAGCACCTGCACCAGTAGCAAGAAGAGCAACACCGCCACCGATAGCCATAACCGATGATGCTACAGAAATACCCATATTGACAGAGTTTTGAGTGAGCCAGTTTGTGTATACGTCACTATTCCACGCACATATAGGAAGCTTTCCAGCGTTCAATCCTTCCTCGTCGTTTTTATCACTACCATTATAATGTAAAGGCACTAGACGAGCCGAAAAGCCAGGTGTGACAACTCCGTTTATCTGGAATGTGCAAAGGTCACCACCATTATCAAACAGCTCGTATTTATAAATAGCCGAACCACCAGCATTATTTGACATATTCACATAACAATACGGAAAAGTAAACATTTTGTTATTTCTCGGTATGTACCCATTGAGGGAAGTAGGCTTATAAACTCCACCGCTTAGATTTGAAGAGTCCCAGTTAAGAAACACACAATTAAATGATTCTTTTATCGAGCGTAATTTAACAATTACAGCTGGGTCATTTTGAAGGATAACTGCACCTGTTTGTGTATAGCTAATTAAACGTTCAGGAACCATAAAAATAGAAACAATGCAGTCACTTTGTCCCATTGAACCCAGGCATTTTATAACGAGTTCAAGTTCACTATATCCCGTTAGTCCCGTAGTTTCATCTTCATAAAGTGGAAAATAATAATAGTGAACACCTGAAAAAACACCACCATATAATGATCCAGATATCGGTTCACATTTCGGTGAACCAGCTATAAGATTCGGAAGCCAACCATCGGGAACATACTCCATCTTTGACAAGTCAACAGTACAACCCAACACGATACCTTTTTTATCAAATCCACCACCATCAACAGAGTTGTTGATAATATAGTCGCCAAGTTCAAGATTTTCAGGAACTGTGTTCACACCTATATCATCATTAGAAACGTGCTCACGTTCGATAAAAGAATGACGTAGCCTATAATCAAAACACCAGGTTTGTATTACATCACGTTCAATATATACAAGTGTGACAGAATCGTCCTTGTATTCCATTTTTGTAATAAAGGCATAATACCACTTATTAGAAAAAGCAGTATTACGATACATCACATAATTTGACTTGATGATATCGTCAATCGGTTTGTCAAAACGTATATATCCTTCTGCTCTCTGGTATGTGCAGTTATTCATTGTGTGCAAGGTTTTTTCCTTGAAATAGCTCTCTTGTGTTGCTTTGTCTGGAAAATAGATTGTATGTAAATAGTCACTTTCAAGAGGTACGGACAAAAGCCGTACCTCTGTTAAATTTTTAGCCAACTGAAACACCACCTGCATAATTATTAAAAGAATACATTTTGATATTATCAACAGCGTTCGGGATTTTTACAATAGCATTGCAGTGATTACCGCTAATAACTGCTGTGCTTATTTTTGTTGTTGTTCCGAAAGGTTGCACAACAATATTATCTGAAACATAGTTGCCGTCAATTTTTAAGTATGAAATAGAATCGCTTTCTGAATTGTTATGATAGTAAATACCATAACCGAGTGAATCTGTACGCTCATTGATAATCACGCAACCTGTGACAGTGATGTCTGACGACTTACCAAAACCACCACCAATACCAACATTACGAGCTGAATTATAAGTAATATATACAGAATCAATTACAGATTTGGAATTATTCGATTCTGGGTATACATCATCGTGAATCGCATAACGGCAATTTTTACAAGTGATTTTTCCTCCGTGAATTTCACCGCCTGAACCCTTCATAATAAAAGGTGAAAAATATTCCTCAACAACAGAATTTGAACCATCATATAAAAAGGTTACTTCTGCACCTGAATCCATAATGAATTTAGTTCCATTCTGAACAGGTAACCCGTGATGTTCAAGAGTTGATTTAGTGAAGAAGTCAGAACCGAAGTAGTGTTTGAACTCTGTAATTAAATCATAATCACCAGGTTTGACATAGATTGTGCATTTGTTACCTGCATTATCAAACACACATTTTGTGAGTGATGTGTAGTCAGCACCGCCGTTTTTATCAACAGTAAATACCAGGTCTTTTGATGTTTGCTGTGACCAAATTAGAACCCATTCACCATAATCAACAGTATCTTTTGATGCACTCAGCACGCCATTTCTTGTATAGATGTATTTATCAGAAATAAGCAACTGTCGATAGTATTTATCCGCAAAAGTGATGAGTTCATCGATTCTACTTGTGAACGTTTTATAAGGTAGATTTGCGGGGATATCAGTTGAACCATAAGAAAAATTTAACTGGTATGTGCAACTCTCTAAAATCTTATTAGCATCTGGAAGATTGACCGCATATCCAAAAGCATCGATAACACCCTTTGTTTTATAAGATTTCTTCTGTACCTCATCAGATTTGGTTTTATCATAAATCGCATACCAAGGGTTGTATTCAATACCTGCGGTTGTTTTCACTCCGTGTCGAGTATAGATGTAATTGTTACCGATAAGTAACTGTCTATAGTAATGGTCTTTAAATGTGATTAGCTCATCAATCGTAGACTTGAACTCTGTATATGGTAAGTTTGCTGTAATATCTGTTGCGTTATATGTAAAATTCAACTGATAAGAGCAAGGCTCATCAATCAAGTTTGCATCTGGTAGCTTATCAGAATAGTTATCGTCAGTTATAAGCCCTCTTATTGTATAAGCTGTATTTTTGAACTGTCCTCTGATTGCGTTTCCCAGGTTCATATAACTTTCACCGAGTGCACCCGTTCGGGCATCGATGATTTCAGCGTCCATTGTTGTTGAACCCTTTGTAACAGAACCTAGAAGATTATCAAGTCTCTGTTTGAGGATTCCACAATGATATTCGATTCTGTCATCAATGAATCCTGAATCTCTTAAAACCTCCATTAAATCATTTAAAGAATTTAAAAGATTATCTTTCATATAAAGAACAGCACCCCTGATTTTTCCGTCCTGTTCCTGTGTTTTTTCAAGATTTACATCATACGCTTCATTGATTGCATCAACAAGCTCATTGATTTTATCCGCAACGTCTTTTGCGAGTGCAATTGATGAACGAGCCTCCTTCTGATAAAGGCTGTTGGTGTGTTCTGGTAGCATAAAATTTTCAATTCGTTTCATTATATCTCACCTCTTATGCAGTAACTTCTGTCGCTGTAATTATCTTCCAAGGTCCAGCATCGTTGATAGTCATATCCTGGTTACACTTTAATATCCTGTAGTAAATTGTTCCAGATGTTGAAACTGTGATGGTTTGTTTAATAAACTTGTATTTTACCTGTGTTTCAGATATTCCATCGAGTAAGTTTTCAACTGTCAGTTTGAAAGCGTAGTTCAATGTTGCAGGTCTGTTTATCAATCCACTAGCACTTGTGTTTGACGCACATCTGTATTCACCAGGTATTAAATATGTGTTCAAATCTTCACCAGCACCGATACCAGTATATGGACCATCTACAGATTTAAACTGATTACGGGTGTAATTCATTACATTAGTGAGCTGTGGTGAATAGAAATTATAGTAAGGTCTGATAACTCTTAGTAATGTTTTACTACTGCCTGATGCTGTAACTGTGATTGTATGATAATTAACAGATGGGTCATTATTATGCCCGGAATCAATATAGTGAATAATAAAGCCTGTGTCTGTTGTTTCAACATCAAGACAAAACATCGTATGTGATGAATTGAACATCACATCACCTGGTTTTATAGCATCATACCAGATATCACCATCACTACTTGACTGTGATGATTTTATAGTTTTAACTAAACCAAGTTTTGAGTATGTTTCTGTGAAACTTGCCTGTGTGAGTATGTTTTCAAAAGTTGTGATATCCAACTTTCGATTTGGGTTATAGAATACTGTTCTACCATCTTGTGTAGAATCAATATACTTACAAACATCAAAACCATATCCCATAGAGCCGATAACATTCTCGTTATTGTTGAATCTTGAAAACTCAAAAGAAACACCCATAACAAGCATATTAGCGAGTGTTATACAATTCATCGCTTTTGTTCCGCCTGCTTTTGATTCTTTCCAGATATCACGATATATGTTTGTAAATTCTTTGTTGCTGTTTCTTGTAGCATATAACATCGGATTCATACTGATAGCCATATTATCAACATCATCAATACCCAAACTTTCATATACAATTCCTGGCTTAGTTGAAGCATTAAACCAGTTTTCAGCACACTTTTTTATCATATCCTTGAATGGTGTGTTGTCGATATCTTCAAATGAAGGAATACGAGCTGTATACAAGTTATCAGCTGATACCTGCTGTAAACCATTTGTTAATTCATTTGACATTTGATTAACTTTGTTTGTAAACTCATTTGACATAACGTTCATTTCTTCCCTGAAATTATTTGTTAATTGTCTATGTTCCTCACCCATAGTGTCCTCAAAATTATTTATCTGACTTGATAAATCATTTTCAATTCGGGTCATTTCAGTTGGGAAATTAGTTGACATCGACTCAATTTTGCTGGAAAGTTCACCGAGCTCATCACCGAACAGGTCAACAATTTCATTTGACTGTTTCAACTCGTTGTAGAGCTCCTGTACTTTTTTACCTATTTCATTCTTTGCATAGTGGTCTATGGTCTGAATGTGCAAATTAACAATATCGATGAAGTCTTGGAACTCCTGTCTTAAACCGATTTTAAATAACTCATAATCTGCGTTTGTATCGTTAGTAAATTCAGTAATTTTTGTGTTTACGTTATCAGCGAATTTGTTATACTCAGCTATTAAGTCGTTCATAGCTTTGTAAACTCGTGCTGTCTGTTCAATCGCTGAACCCGAATCCGTATCATAGAACGCTGGTCTTGGGTCAGTTAATACCCAATGTGGAAGTAATTCCATATATTTTCACTCCTTAATATAAAAATGGGTGGTGGAATCCCACCACCCTATAAAAATTAGCCTGCTGTTGTATCTTCAACGCAAAATGCTACAGCATTTACAAGAATTGAGTAAGCAAAAGTCTGCCAAACGTGTAACCAGTAATTCATATATAATGACTCTGGGTTCTCCCAACCCTTGAAAGTGAACAAGTCATCAAATACCTGTAAAAACTGCTCATCAATAAGAACAGCTCTCATTGTAGGATCTGGGAACACATCAATCACAATTTTTCTTGTGTCGTTGAATTCTGCAACACTCATATTGAAGATTGATGCGAGAACATCAACAGAAAGTGCAACGTCTGTTGCTGTGTCGATAATAAGAATCTGTTCTTTCTTTCGTGAAAATGTTGTGATTGGTGTTTTATCTGTTTTCTGTGCTGTTAAATATGAATTGTATTCCACATTAGGGTACTCCATAAGCCCAGATACAGTCTTAACTGTTTTGATGAAGTCTTTTCCATCTGTTGTGAGTGGGTCAGATACAGTGATTTTCTTAATAGCGTTATGGTCAAGAGCTGATTTGAAAAGCTGTTTCATATTGATGAACTCATCAAGCTCATACGAGTTATAAAGGGACTCAACGATATTGTTATAGAATGATTCAAGGTTCTCATAAGACTTGAAAGCCTTTGAAAGCTGTTCTCTTGAAATTGTAACCTTATACTTTAACTGTGAATTCATTCTGTGATAGCAAGTTTTTGCATCTGGTAAATTTCGACCCATAAGGGCTGTTGTGTTGCCTGTGCCGTCAAACTGCTCACCCTTGATGAAGTTATTAAAAATTTCCTCAACAGTATCTCCGAGTGGCTTTTTGCCCTTCTTGAGTGACTTGAGTTTGTTTTTGAAACGCTTTGAAATGAGCTCTGTTTTTGCTACCTTGTTCAAGAGTGCACTTGTAAACTCATTTGCAACGAAGATATTATCATCGTCAATCATAGCAACTCTAATATCTTCAAGATTTGTTCTTGTTGCTTCAGGAATTCTGTTCTGATATTCCTGTGATGCGTTATCTCTGATAGTGTTTAAAAATTCTACAAAATCCATAAATTATTTCTCCTTTTTGAATAAATCTTCAAATTTTCTTTTTTCTTTTGGTTCTTCTTTTTTCTTTTCTTCTGGTTCTCTTTCCTCACTGACCTTAAGGAAGAGTTTCATATTTTCCTCTCTTACTCTGTCGATATCCTGTGTAAGAGTTGAATTCTGTTCTGTAAGTGTAGTGTTGTTGTTGTGAAGTTCTGTGACCTCACTTTCAATATCTGTAAGAAGTGAACGTCTGGTTACATCGTCCTCAGTTGTTCCAACTTCTCTAATCATCGCCAAAAGTTCCTCGTATTCCATCTTTGTTTTCTCCTGTTATTAAATAGTATAAAATTATAATGTTTTTTCTTTATGGGTGTATATTTGGTTTCTGGTTCGTCTGGATCATCGGGGTTATCTGGTGCATCGGGGTCAAATGGTGTGTCTGGTTCAATCGGTGGTTTTCCTGAAAGCTCATTATAGTATTCTATACCTGTGTTCGCTCTGGTTCTTTCTACACCTTCATCTTGTATACCTGGATTTTCAAAAACGTGTAAAAACTTATCACTAGCTTCACGGATTGAGCTTGCATTTTGTAATACGGGTAAAACACCTTTAAAGTCATTTACATATTTGAGCTCATATATCAACAAAGCACAAGCAAGCTCAAGAGAACCGATAGAAGAATAGCCACCAGATTGTTTCATTTCATACATCATTTGTTTTCGGGTGTAATAAGTCCATTGTGCTAACCCATAACCACCACCATTCGGTCCGTTATGTACAAAATCTTCTTTACTGATTACACCTGTATCAACTTTTCTGGTGTATTCCTTTGAATCTGCATACCCTTCTGAAAAGTCACCTTGTAAACGATAAGGGCACAAGCCAGATTCCCAGTATAAGTTACCCATAACACCAGCTACACCAAATTCATTACCGATGACTGATAATAGCGTACCCCATATATATTCTTTATCTGTCATAACTAGCTCGTTTTAACCTCATCAATCCAAGAACCTTTAAAACCTGCCTTTTCAAGTTCTTTCACTCGGATTTTTGCCCTATCATTATCAGAAAAAGAACCTGCAACCACTCTGTAAACAGTCTTTTCTTTTGTTGTGGTTGTTGGTTTTGCTGGTGTATCGGTTTTTGCTGGTATGTATTTAACACCAAAGTATTTGCACACACCCTTTGCTGTCTCTTCACCTATCTTGTCGATGTTTTTACGAATCCAATCAGAACCCGTTTTTGTGTCGTGAAACTCTACTTCAAGATAAACAGATAACGCTTTTGGTACTCTCAGCTCGTATAAATCCTGTCTATACTGTAAAGCGTAGTCGTTACCAGGTGAAATTTTACCGACAGCATCAAGAATGTATTGACCAGCTTTGTTATGTTCACGATCATTCTTGTAAACCATAACAAGCGTACCACCTGTCACATTGTGCTTTGATGTTGCGTTCGTATGTTCTGCGATGTGTAAATCAGCCTTAAAAGAATCTGATTCCCTGCATCTGGATTCCATACTGGTTGAGCTTTTACCAACTTTGACATTAAAACCGCAACGCTTTAAATGTGTAGCTGTTGCCTTTGCAATCTTGTCACATTCAACCTGCTCATTTGTGCCACCTGTTGCATAAAGGTTTGCACTCTGATTTGAAGGTGAAATATAGATATTATATGCCATTGTTATTCACTACCCTTCTTTTTCAATACTTCAATGGATTTCATAATGATTGCTGGAATCGGTACACCCATCAACCCGATATTTTCTATAATAGAAATAAGCTCATTAACCATAAAAGCAATACATACAGCATCTCTTATGTAAGTAGAGCCCATCTGCATATCAAGACGATTTGCAACGACAACAAGAAGAAGAACACAACACTTTTTGCATAATCCCTTCCACCCTGCTCTACTTTCTAATGCTCCTGTTTCGGTTTTTCCTGACTTGTGAAAAACACCGCCAACAACTAAGCCCGTTATAAAATCAATCGACATAAAAATCAAAAGAGTTATAACAGATTCGTCCCAGCCACCAAGAGCATACGCAATAGCGGAAAAAATAACACCTGCTACTGTGCATACATAAGTTTTTAACATATTTTCACCACCCTTCATTATTTTAGTATAATAAAAATTTACAAGATTTTCAATATATTATTAGAAAATTCTGTAAATTGATAGCAAAATTTTTTATGTCAATATCATTTGTATAACTTCGTATGTTAAGTTCTTCACATTCATAGATTCAAAGTAAACACACCCGTTTTTGTAGCTCTCAATGAACATCTTCAAATGCCCGTATTTATTTTTGTTTTTTATCAGCATTGTATTTGGTTTGTGGTCTCTGATTGTAAAAGCATATACGAGATAATAAGACGGGTCTATATCCTCGGAAACATACATTTTGCCCTCTCCCATATCAACCCAGACACCGAACTTTCTTTCTTTATACACAAACGTAAAGCAGTAGCGTGCTTTTGCTGTTTTCCTTTCAATAAAGGTGTTATCATCAAGAAGAAATTTGTTTTCAATCGAATAATCAGAGTACGTTGTGCCCTCAATGAGTTGTCCGAATTCACTATTCTTTTTTACATCAATAAAGGCTTGATTACGAACATCTTCAACAAGTATCGGACGTGTGGGATGTTTCCAGATGTATTTATTATTTTTATCTGCTGTTTTCGGCATCTGTAAACCGAAGTATAAAAAATACGGGTTTGTTATTGATATAGCATTAGCAAGTAAAAACAATCGTACTCGTTTATGCCCTGTTCCTGGTCTTGCTACTGTTTCATAGAGTGACAACAGCTTTTCGGGTTCATTCTGTAAATACCTCTGATTGCCTTTATCGAGCAAAAACTCATCAAAAATCAGCGTTGTTATATTTGGGTAAGATATAGATTTTTTGTTGTTTGCTGTAGACAATACAAAACCATAACCGGCCACATCGTCCTCAGTCCATTTTGTTTTCTCGTCTGCTGGTTTCAATCTGATATAAAATTTGTCACCCTCGACTTTCATTTCATAGTCGGGGTACTCCCACGCAATATCCTTGAAAAATTGCTCCATAGGTTTTTTCAAATCTTCTTTGTAACGTCTGATATATCCGAACTGCTCTTTCTTCTTTATGAAGTTATCACACCCGTGTTTCTTTGCCCCGTATGTTTTACCACCGCCACGATTACCCACAATAAAATTCATCAACATATTGTGTGTAAGCGTTCGTCCTATATCCCAGAATATACTTCTATCAATTTTCATAATCATTCACTTTCTATATTTCAATCCATTTTAACTCAGTGGGTCCGATTTTTCCCTTTTCCCATATAAACCAAGCGTGATCCATCGCGTTTCCTTTAAATCCTTCTGGTTTGTTATTCTTTGAGCAAGCAACCCGACCTGTAAACACATAAACTCTATAAGGTGGAATTTTTGAATATATTTCCTTATATCGTTTCTTTCCTGAAAGATAATTTATTTTTAAAAACATAGCAACTTTATTTCCCATTGGTATAGCATCAAGAGAATTCAATATAAATTCACTAGTGTGTTTGTATGGTGGATTTGTAATAATATCCCCATTAAATTCATATTCACCCTTGAGAAAATCCAGTTGTTTGTCTTGATATCCTCTGTCTATCAAATCTGTTGAAAACACATTATATCCGTGTGCTTTTAATACCTTTGATAAATTCCCCTCACCACAAGCACACTCCCAGATGTTATTATTAAATGTTTCATATTTCAATAACATCTCCATTGCTTTTGGGTCTGTTGCGTAATAATCGTGTTGCTCTCTGATTGCTGTTTTACTGATTCCGTTTTGCGATAATACAGACATTAAAATCACTCTCCCAGAATAATAAAAATGGAGACAATAACAACTTGAAACATAGGTGTCAACCCACTATATGCAGGGTGGCTCTTCACCATTGACTCCCTGCATATTCTGTTTCATATAAGTCGAAATTATCTCCATATAACATTGTACTACTTTTTTATTGTAAAGTCAACATTATTCAGAATAGTTCCGCCCTTTACAATTTTAGGTTGTAGCTTTCCTGTATATGAAGCACCGATTTTGAAGTTTTTAAAAGTGACTTGTGAATGACAAGTAACAGGCATACCCGCAACAGTAACTTTCAATTCATAGTCTGGATTGGGATTCTCAACATCTTCTGTTGAATTTTCAATGTAGCACTTCTGTCTCAAGAATTTTGCTTTGTTAAATTTTGTCTCAAATTTCCACGCACCCAGTTTTGTATCATCAATTTCAAGTCCCTCGGGGAGTGAAAAGTCGTCTGATATACAATGTAGGCTGTCTGTGTCTGCATACACAAATTGAATTTTGCTTTTACCTGAATTATAATTATCTTTGATTGTTTGTGCTGATGTGATAGTTTTATATCGTGCGTATGATGTAATGAATGAAGCCATCGCAATATATACACCATCTTTTGTTTCTGGCTTACTGTCATAATAATGCACAGTATCATCATCTGGGTTGTAGTAAGGGATTTTTGATTTAACAGTTATGTCACTTCCAAATTTTCCATACAACGAATTCAAAAATAACTTTGAAATGAGATACAACCCGTGATTTCCTTCTAACTTTGCCTGTATTTTGTTATTACTCCATTTGTCGATATAATCGGTGAAGAGCCCTTTTGTTGCTTTGAATTTCCAACCAGATAGATATTCAATATTGTATACATCGTAATGCTCAAAAAATAACTCCAAATCAACAGAGTTTAAACAAAGTGTCAATTCTTCATTGTTTGAAGATGTGACATACTCATTTGAACGAAAAAATATTGACCCTTTAATCTGTATCGTTGGTATTTTTCCTTTTTTCAACTCAAAACTACATCTGAACATTTGAGTATATAACGGGTAGAATCCATCATCTTCATATTTTCCCTTAAAGAATATAGGTGTACCAAACGGGAGATAACAGTCATACATAACAGAAGGGTAAAGGGAATTGACATCTAATACAATTCCCTTTTTTAACACCTTTCCTGCAAATTGTGGGTCTAAGTAAGTAAAACCACCCCTGTATGATTGCTTGACGTCCTTGTGAAACGTTGGTGGTGGAAAATACCTTTCAAATGCTCTTTTGCTTATGAGCTTTTTATATTCATTCAATGCACAAGAACCAATAGTCATTTTATCAAGCCCTTGTGAGTAAAAATACTCAATAGCCTTTGCAACAATAACTACATCGTGTTTCAGATATTGTTCTTCTTCTGGTGTGAGTGGTGAACCCTCTGGGAGAAAGTCGTGGGATTCGTAATCAATCTCTAGTTTCTGTTCTGGGAATTTAAACGCTTTTGCGATTGCCTTAACAGATAGTGGAATGAGTTTCAATGAATCCTGAAAAGTAACCTTTTTGATTTTCTTTCCCTTTCTATAAAAAATAACCTCAATAGAATAATATAACCCTTTGTCAGATATCAATGTTGTAAATGTGTTTGACTGTCGGTCTTTAGGATCTTCAACGTGTTTGAACCCATTTTTAAATAACCAGTACAAAATAAATTGTCCGTCAAACTTTAAGTTATGGAAATAAACCTTCGGGTTATCTTTTTGAGTTTTACACCATTGCATAAAATCATCAATCGTAACACCGATAGAAATATTGTCTGTGTTGCCTACTTCACACACGGCATATGCCCACACTCTGCAATCTTCTGCCCTTGTGGTTGTTTCAAAGTCTGCAACATACGATTTCATTGTTTAGTTTCCTTTCTGATACTTTGGAAGCCAAGTCGAATGTAGATTTTCAACATAGCTTTGATACTCTGCATCGGGTTCTATTCCTTTTGCTTTGTCTCCTTTTTGCCCTCGTGGGTATACGTTCTCAAACGTTCCACCCTCAGCAAGATATACAGCATAAAAATCATCAAAAGACATATCCCGTATACCATCGCTGACCGCTTTTATATCCTCAGAATTGAAATTTCTCTCAATCTCTTTGATATAATTCTCCTTCAAAGCAATTTCTTTTTTATGCCAGTACAAATCCGATGATTCATTTTTCAGTACATCAAACTTCTTTTTCATATCAGCTCGTGACATAAAGGGTGTAAATGAGTTTATAGGTTTTAACTCATTTTTAGCAATAGAGCCCATACCAAGTTGTGAAAGACTATACCCCAGCTTTTCACCGCCAGCAGTCATTTCTATATTTTCAATCTGCTCTCGTCTTGCAACTCTCTTTCTATTTATAATAGAAGCCCTGCGGTTCATTTCCGTTCGTTGCCATTTTGTGATTTTTGTATTATACTCATTACCAGGTGCAACAACAAGAGTTTCACTACCCTTTTTTGAGAATCTACGGAGTGAATTAAGCTCACGTTTCAAATCGTTTCTTGTTGCTATAAGCTCTCTCATTGCCTTAACTGAGGTCTTTTCAGGTAAGGCATTTTTTAATTCTGGGTTTTTCTTTTCAAGTCTGCTGATTTTTGCGTTATAGTTTTTGACTACTCGTCTGAGTTCCTGGTTATCAGCATCTGACCATCTAATGTTATACAGTTTTGACATTCAATTTTGTCTCCGTCCTTAAAAATAAGAAAACCTCTTTTTTCTATAGTTTTATATAGTTTGAGGTCTGCCAGCATATGACATTGAATGTTTATATCAAATCTATTTGAAAGTGAAGTGTTGATTTTTTCCCTGTTATCGTTGAACTTCTCAAGAAATTTTGTTCTGTAAAGCTCACTTGAAAAAACATACTTAATAGTACAAGAATTATATTCCACACTTAACTCGTGAGGAGATTTGTTCAAGTCATATGCTATGTTTGATTTTGTAAGATAACTCATTCTGTTATCAGCTCCTTATTTTTCAGCGTTATCATCAGAGAAATATACTCTGATAGCTGGTCTGTTGTTTTCGGTGTTTTTGGAAATAAACCCAACAATGCGGTCATCGTTGAATTTTCCTGAAAAATACTGCTTTCCGTTATCTGTTGTATTGATCCAAAGAGAAACAAACACATCGTTATCTTTGTTGCCTTTTTCATCAACAAGGTAGATTCTTAAATCTGGTTCTTTTGGGTTCCTTTTTTTGCTGTTCTGAAAAGCTATAAGTTTGCTGAACTCATACTCTTTAGAAGTAATATGTCCCATATAATAAGTGATTGCTTTCTTCTTGTTTTCATACTTCCAGAGAACAAAAAATTCTTTGAGATTGAATTCTCTTTTTGGTTCTTCTGTTTTTGGTGTTTCCTGTGTTGTGTTTGGTTTGAGTGATTTCTTTGTTGTTGCCATTATAAAGGCTCCTTTCATATAAAATATTAAATCAATCGGAAATTTTCCGACAAATTACAACAATTATTGTAGTGTGAATTGTGAATAAAATAAATACATTTTTGAAAAATGGCATAATTTACATCAATTCGATGTCTAGCTCTTTTGACAATTCATATAAAAACGTGTAAAGTTCACATTTAGGTGCTACAACTACGATTCTATCAGGTGCATCAAAATTACATTTACATTCAAGATTGGATATACATTCATCAAGAATCTTTCGTGCTGTTTCTGTCAGTGATTTTTTAACAATAACAATCTGTGTCGGGTTAATCTTTACTAACATTATTATCACCACCTTTTACAGAAATTTCCTGACATTATCCATTATAGAGAACGCATATCAAAAAGTCAATAGTTTTTTCAACATTTTGTTAAAATTATTTTCGTGATTTTGTTTGATAGAATTATTACTTTATGGAATTATGGACGGAACGTGCGAACCCCGGTGCAAAGTGTGATATATTTGCTACGTTTGGCAGGGTTTACCAG
>Ga0233386_1000209_pt1 | contig 17837 bp, 19 predicted proteins | sample ElkDunMinimDraft_17_FD_191544 | JGI IMG/M metagenome (GOLD analysis project Ga0233386, IMG submission 191544) | Fecal eukaryotic communites from dung pellets of Tule Elk in California, USA - Elk Dung G4 | ecosystem: Host-associated > Mammals > Digestive system > Large intestine > Fecal | place...
GCGGCGCTCGTGCAGCGCGCGATCGGTGACCGCCTCACCTGCGTTTTCGTCGACCACGGCCTGATGCGGGAGGGTGAGCGTCAGCAGGTGGAGAAGGACTTCGTCGCCGCCACCGGCGCCCGCCTCGTCACCGTGGACGCCTCGGACACCTTCCTCCGGGAGCTCTCCGGTGTCACCGACCCCGAGACCAAGCGCAAGATCATCGGCCGCGAATTCATCCGCAGTTTCGAAGGCGCGGTGTCCGAGGTGCTCGGCGAGGGCGCCGAGAAGGGCGAGACCGTCGAGTTCCTCGTGCAGGGCACGCTGTATCCCGATGTGGTCGAGTCGGGTGGCGGCTCCGGCACCGCCAACATCAAGAGCCACCACAACGTCGGTGGTCTCCCGGAAGATCTGCAGTTCGCACTCGTCGAACCGCTGCGCCTGCTGTTCAAGGACGAAGTGCGCGCCGTGGGACGTCAGCTCGGACTGCCCGAGGAGATCGTCGGCCGCCAGCCGTTCCCCGGCCCGGGCCTCGGTATCCGCATCATCGGCGAGGTCACCCGCGAGCGACTCGAGATTCTTCGTCGTGCCGACTCCATCGCGCGCGAGGAACTCACCTCTGCCGGGCTCGACGGCCAGATCTGGCAGTGCCCGGTCGTGCTGCTCGCCGACGTGCGGAGCGTGGGCGTGCAGGGTGACGGCCGCACCTACGGCCACCCCATCGTCCTGCGCCCGGTCTCGAGCGAAGATGCCATGACCGCGGACTGGACGCGACTGCCGTACGAGACGCTCGAGCGCATCTCCACGCGCATCACGAACGAGGTCGCCGAGGTGAACCGCGTCGTGCTCGACGTGACGAGCAAGCCGCCGGGAACCATCGAATGGGAGTGAGTTCCCCGAACTCGTAGGACGCCCCGGGCAGGTCGAGCACCCTCGACCTGCTCCGGGACGCCGCGCCCTCCGCCTAGACTGAGAGGTCACCGGCGAGGAGCGCGGAACATGGACCACGGCCTGAGCTCTCAGTCCCGCCGCACCGGCAGCAGGTCGCCGACGTGACCGGCGGCACGCTCGTCAACGTGGTGGCGGTCCTCGTTTTCGTTCTGGTGGGCGGGGTGTTCGCCGCTACCGAAATGGCTCTGGTGTCGTTGCGTGAGAGCCAGATTCGGGAGTTGGCGCGGCGTGGGGGCCGGGGTCGCCGCACTGCCGCACTCGCGCGTGACCCGAACCGGTTTCTGTCGGCCGTCCAGATCGGCGTCACGGTCGCCGGGTTCTTCTCTGCCGCCTTCGGAGCGTCGACCCTCGCGCCCGATCTGGCACCGGTACTGCGGGGATGGGGTCTCGGGCCTGCCGCAGCCGATGCTGTCGCCCTGATCGGCACCACCCTGGTGATCGCCTACCTGTCACTGGTTCTCGGCGAACTGGTACCCAAGCGCATCGCGTTGCAGCGGTCGACGGGGATGGCGCTGGCCACGGCACCGGCCCTCGACCGGTTCGCCACCGTCATGCGGCCGGTCATCCGGTTGCTCTCGGTCTCGACCGATGCGCTGGTGCGCCTTCTCGGTTCCGACCCGTCACTCAAGAACGAGCAGATCACGCACGAGGAACTGCGCGACATGCTCGTCGGTCTCGAGGCGCTGTCCGAGGACGAACGCAGCGTGTTCACCGAGGTGTTCGACGTAGGTTCCCGGCATTTGGGGGAGGTGATGCGGCCCCGCACGGAAGTCGATTTCCTGCGGGCCGACACCACGATTCCCGACGCTCGCGCCCTCGCTCTCGGGCTGGGTCATACGAGATATCCCGTCATCGCGGACACTGCCGACCATGTGATCGGGTTCGTGCACCTGCGCGACCTGTTGCTGATCGATCGGCCCGACGGCACGGTCGCGGACCTGTGCCGGCCGATCGTGGCGTTGCCGGGATCGAAGCCGGCTCTTGCCGCTCTGACGGTGATGCGACGGGGCAATGCGCAGATCGCGTTGGTCGTCGACGAATACGGCGGCACCGCAGGCATCGTCACGGTCGAGGACATCGTGGAGGAGATCGTCGGCGAGATCGGTGACGAGTTCGATCCCGTCGACGGTGCGCCCGGTCCGGACGCGTCGGGCACGGGACGCCCGGCGTTGCGCGAAGACATCGACGGATTACTGCACGTCGAGGACTTCGCTCGGCGGACCGGTATCGCGCTACCCGAGGGCCCGTACGACACGGTCGCCGGCTTTGTCCTCTACCGGCTGGAGCACCTGCCGCAGGTGGGCGAAAGCCTCGCTCTCGACGGAAACCGGTTGACCGTCACCGAACTCGACGGTCGCCGCATCGCGCGCCTGCGCCTGACTCGCCCCCGGCACTCCGACCCGGACGACGCATCCCGGTCTCGAGCCTGAGACCGGGATGCGTCGGTGTCGGTGCCGCGTCTACTTGGAGCGCCTGTTCGGCAGGAACACCAGCACGGCACCGATCACGACGGCTACCCCGACCAGAATCCATCCCCCGTCGAACGTGGTGAGGAAATCCACGGAGAACGGTCCGACGAGTGCCCACGCGCTGACCAGAAGCGCGACGACGCCGGAGAGCAGGAGCAGGATCGAGGGGCCGCGCCGGCACCGGCCTTCCTGCGCGGATCCGGTATCGAATGCGGTGTCGTACTCAGCCACGATGCACCTCCAGGTTTCCGAAGTCGACAGCCGCGTCCAAGGTCAGGACCGGCCCCTTTTCGCCGTCACGCCCGCCGTCGAGGCCGGGCTCGGGGCATTGCGTGATCTCGCCGGCGTCGACCGAACACGTCGTGCGCACATCGAGATTCTCGGGCAGCAGCACCTCGACGTTGCCGAAGCTGCCGTCGACGTCGACCGTGTAGTCCTCGGTGAGCTCGAGGTTTCGCAGATCGAGTGTCATCTCACCGAAATGGGACGCGTAGGCGGGCTGGAGTTCTGCCGCCGAGGTCGGCGCCCAGTGGCGATTCCCCCAATTCGAATGATCCATCGGACCGATGATCGAGGCCAGGACCACGAAGCCGAGCAGCGGTCCGGTGACGACCAGCAGTCCGTGCCCGCGATGCAGGAACGCACCCACGATCATGCCGGCGCCGATGACCGCGAGTGCGATCGCGCCGACCCGGGCCGGTGTCATCCACGCGACATCGCCGGCCACGGCGACCGCTCCTGCGGCTGCCGCAGCGAGCACCGCAAGTCCGAGAACGGTGGTGGTCAGGCGCGAGCGCCTCTTTCCGGTGGGAACGAGATCACGGGCAGGTGCCGGTGCGGGAAGATCCCACGCGAACGGCGCGACGCCGAGGGGATCCCATGCCGGCGGACCCGGCGCAGCCGGCGAGGAGTCCTTCGTCGGCGCTCCGGGGTCCGGTTCCTTACGAAGGTTCGGCGTGCCGGACGGCGTGCTCATCGGCGTGGTTCCCTCCTGCGTCGTGCCGGCCGTCGCCTCCGGCGTGCCTGTCAGATAGCCGGGGTCGCCGGGGGCCAATCCGCTGGGGGGCGGAGTCGAGGTGGTCGTCTGCCCGAACGCGTTCCGCGTGAACATCTGGTGCATGAACATTCCGTGCGAGAAGATGCCCTGCTGGAAGGGCTGCTCCGGAGATGCGGACGGGTCAGCGGTGAATCCTCCTTCCGGCGGGAGGAATCCCACCGGAGGTTCCGGCTGGCGCTGGTACAGCAACCACCAGCCGCCGAGCATCAGGAACGCACCGATGAATCCGGAACCTCCGAAGCCGGCTCCGACCGGGCCTACAGCGCTCGCCGCGATCGCGAGGGCCACCAGGATGACGATCACCTTGGTGGACGAATCCGAACTGTTCCCCCGTCCCATCAGGGATTCGAGTGGCGACACCTGATCGCCGCGGCGCGTGAACAACACCCACGCTGCCAGGTACAGCACGATTCCGGCGCCACCGAAGATCGCCGATACGGTGAAGGCGACGCGGATGAGCACCGGGTCGACGCCGTAGCGCATTCCGATCCCCGTGCACACACCGGCGACATGTCCCTGTTCCGGCAGGCGCACCGGGCGGGTGCGCCACATATCCGACAGTTGCTCGGGGAAGCTCCTCGTGGTCATGGCACCATCCTGTCGTGAAGCAGCATCGGGCACATCGGGGAGAAACCCTGATTTCCGGCGCCGCGGAACACCCTGACATCAGGGTCCGTCCCCGATGCCGTACCGGGTGCAACCGTGTCAGTATCGATATGTGCAGCCTGTAGCCGGATCACCCCTCCCCGTCCCGCGCCTCGAGCGACGGGTGGGCGGACGTGTCGTGGGCGGCGTCGCCGGTGGACTGGCGGATCACCTCGGAATCGACGTCACGAAGGTGCGGGTCGCGTTCACGATCCTGGCCGCCCTCGGCGGCGTCGGCATCGTCGCATACGGATTGTTGTGGATGTTCGTGCCGCCGGGATCGGACAGTACCCGCCCCGAGCCGGGGGAACGTCGCCGCGCGGTGGGGCTGGCGGTCATGGGAATTGCCCTCGCTGTGGGCCTGTCGTGGCTTTTCAGCGGGGGAGCGGCCTCGGTCATCACGCCGGTTCTGGTGGTCGCGGTGGGCGCGGCCCTGGTGTGGCGAGAATTCGACGCGGAAGGACCGAGATCGGTCTTCGGTCTGCCGGCCAGGCCGACGGTGCTCACGTGGGCCCGCGTCCTCGGTGGTCTCACGCTCGTGGTCACGGGACTGGGAGTGATAGTCCTCGCCCAGGTCGACGTGGCGGCATTGCGGTCCTCGCTCCTGGCGGTGGTGGTGACCCTGATCGGTGCCGCGTTGCTGTCCGTACCGCTGTGGATCCGGATGTGGCGGGCGCTCGAATCCGAGCGTGCTGCGCGCGTCCGGAACGAGGAGCGCGAAGAAATTGCGTCCCACCTGCACGATTCCGTATTGCAGACCCTCGCCCTCATCCAGAAGCAGGCTGCCGATCAGCAAGAAGTCCTTCGGCTCGCGCGCAGCCAGGAACGCGAACTACGACGCTGGCTGTTCGGTGGAGACGAGTCGCCGCGGACTTCCCTCGCAGAAGCACTGCGGACGATCGCGGGCGAGGTCGAGGATCAGCACGGAGTGTCGGTCGTGCCCGTCATCGTCGGCGACGTGGCACCGGACGACGACATGTCGCCCGAAGCTGTCACCGCCGTTCTCGGCGCCACGCGCGAAGCACTCGTCAACGCTGCCAAGCACGCGCAGGTCGACAACGTCGATCTGTTCGCAGAAGTCGAACCGGACCAGATCAGTGTGTTCGTCCGCGACCGCGGCGTGGGATTCGATCCCGATGCGGTGCCCGGAGATCGCCAGGGACTTGCTCGTTCGATCCGCACCCGTATCGAACGCCGCGGCGGACGGACGGTGGTGAAGTCGAATCCGGGCAAAGGCACCGAAATTCGCATCCACATGCCGCGCGCCGGACGCGAGCAGAGCGAGGAGACGACCTTAGAGTGGGAGGTGACCGACCCCCACCCCGAGGAGCAGACGCAGTGATTTCGACCCCGGTGACAGCGTCCGAGGTTTCCGAGCACGTCCGCCGTTTCCGCGTCTTCCTGGTCGACGACCACGCGGTGTTCCGGTCGGGTGTCCGCACCGAGCTGGGGCGCGAACACGACATGGACATCGTGGGGGAGGCCGGCGGTGTCGGTGAGGCCGTCGCCGGTATCGAGACTTCGCGGCCCGACGTCGTGCTCCTCGACGTGCACATGCCCGACGGTGGCGGAGTGGCCGTGCTCAACCGCATCACCGACGGTCCGGTGTGTCTCGCGCTGAGCGTGTCGGACGCAGCCGAAGATGTCATCGCCGTCATCCGTGCCGGCGCGCGCGGATACGTCACCAAGACCATCTCGGGACCCGACCTTGCCGACGCGGTACGCCGGGTGGCAGGGGGAGACGCGGTATTCAGCCCGCGGCTTGCGGGTTTCGTGCTCGACTCGTTCACCGGCAGGTCTTCCGCGCCGGAACCCCCGCTCGATCCCGAGTTGGACTCCCTGACGCCGCGGGAACTCGAAGTACTGCGATTGCTCGCCCGCGGTTACACCTACCGCGAGATCGCCGAAGAACTGGTGATCTCGGTGAAGACGGTCGAAACCCACGCGTCGAACGTGCTTCGCAAGACCCAGCAGTCCAATCGCAATGCGCTGACGCGATGGGCACACCGGCGCCGCATCGATTGACCGGCCCTCAGTGTGTCGCCAGGCGCTCCGTAGTCCTCGCGGCGATCGCTGCGGCCACGTTGTCGATTCCGCCTAGGACACCCGCTCCGTAGCCGTCGTCGGCGAGGGCATCGGCGCAGTCCCGGGCGGCCGCGAGATGACCGGCGGCCGAGTCGAAGTCGCCGAGGCGCCGGTAGTCGTCGGCGAGGTTGAGGTGCAGCGACGGGTAGAAGCCGCGGATGCGGAGGGACTCGTGGTGTTCTCGGACGCGTCGGTCGTCCATATCGTCGGCGGCGGCCAGTGCCCTGATGTCCCATTCCAGTGAGGCTGCCGCGTCGTCGTACAGGTCGGCCAGATAGTGGGCGAGGGTGCAGCGATGGAGCGGGTCGCCTCCGGGGCCGATCCCGGCCCACAGTTCTTCGAGCGCAACACGAGCGTCGGAGGCGCGTCCCGCGCGAGCCAGAGTCACGGCGTCGGTGATCGCTGTCATGGTCGGATCCGCTGGTGGAGTGCTCACGGTCTGCTCCCTCTGCTGTGGGGTGGGAGCCGGATCGTCACATACCCGTCCGACACTGCCGGGCGGACCGCAGATTTCGCCTACGCGGAATCGGGAAAGGTCAGGTCACGAGAAAGCTGATGACGAGGGCGGCCACGAGCGCTGCGACCAGCAGCGCGACCATGGCTGCCATCGCCAGCGGTGCGTAGGCGACAACCTTGTCCTGCAGTGAGTCGGGTACCGGGCCGTTCGGAAGGAGGCGGTCCAGCAGCCCGGAAGGAGGCGAACTTCTCCTGCTCGGCGACGGTCCCTGCGTCTTGTGCCCGGGCGGTATCTCGCCGAGCGGCCGGTCGACGAACGACCCCCGACCGCGGAGAGGCTCCGCGAGAGGGGTCGCGCGCTGCGCCCAGGAGGGAACGGTCCCGTCCTCCGACACGATGGGTCGTCCGCGGAGTTGTGCGGCCGTGCCCCCGGGACCGAGCGTGACCGCGGCGAGCAGGTCGCGGGCCTGGGCCATCGTCGGCCGACGGGCAGGGTCCGGCTCGAGCATCGACAGGAGGATGTCGGTGAGGGGGCCCGTGTTCGTGGGCATGATGATCTCGGCGCGGGCAACCCGGTGCAGCAGAGCGATCGAGTCGGCCTCGAAACCGAACGGCGGCTGCCCCTCGATGGCGGTGTAGAGAGTCGCGCCGAGTGAGAAGACGTCGCTGGCCTCGGTCGGGTCGTTGCCGCGTGCGACCTCTGGGGCAAAATACGCGGGCGTTCCGATGATCACGCCTGCCGGGTCGTTGTCGCCCTTGACCCGCGCGATGCCGAAGTCGCTGATCTTCACGACGCCGGAGATCTCGCCCCGCTCGGCGATCAGGATGTTGCCGGGTTTGACGTCGCGGTGAACGATGCCGGCAGCATGTGCGGCGGTGAGAGCGTCGGCGACGTTCGCCCCGATCTGGGCCACGATGTACGGCGGCAGCGTGTCGACGGCGTTCATCACCTGCGCCAGGCTCCGAGAGGGCAGATGCTCCATGACGAGCCACGGCTCACCGTAATGCAGAGCGACGTCGTACATGGAGATGGCATGTTCGTGCGTGAGCTGGGCCGCGACCCGGCCTTCGCGTAGTGCCCGGCGGCGGATCTCCTCGGCTTCGGCGTGGTCGAGGTCGGCGGTGGAGATCACCTGCTTGACAGCTACGTTGCGGCCGAGTCTGGTGTCGCGGGCGAGCCAGACGGCTCCCATGCCGCCACCGCCGAGCTTGGAATCGAGTCGATACCGCCCGGCCACCAAGTGGTCCGGGCCGACGACTCGTCCTGCTCTGTCCTGATCGACCACCTTGCCAAGGGTAATCGATGGGGTCGGGGCCGCCGGAGGCGAGACTGCGAGGTGTGGCCGGTCGCTCACTTGACGGCGAGCGAGCGCATCGGGTCTACTGAAATGGTTCGAATGAATGTTCGAATACGAATTCGCGCTGGGCCACGTCTTCCCCGTGGTCGGCCGGTCGTGTGCAACGCGGCGGGCGGATGACAGGGGTGCAAGGTGGGCGAGGTAGCCGAATTTCCGATCGGTGACGAAGAAGCAGGCCTGGAGCGGGCGCAGCAGATAGAGGCGCTGCGACGACGGATCGCCGCTGTCCCCTCGCGCGGTGAGGTTTCCCGCCCGACACCGGTGGCGGAGCCTGCCGAGGTCCCGTCCCGTGGAGTGCTTCCGGTACCCGGGCCGCTCGCCGAGTTGCTGCCGCACGGTGGTCTCGTCCGCGGCACTGTCGTCTCGGTTTCCGGTGCGGCCTCCCTGTTGCTGGGGGTGCTGGCCTCCGTGACCTCCTCCGGGGGGCACGCCGCGGTGATCGGTCAGCGGCGGCTGGGATTGCTCGCTGCGGCGGAAATGGGAGCGCATCTGCAACGTCTCGCGATGGTTCCGGATCCCGGGCCCGATCCCGTCGAGGTTGCGGCGGTGCTTCTCGATGGGATGGATCTCGTCGTCCTCGGACTGGGCGGTGCCTCCGTCCCGCCGACCCGGGCACGTGCTGTCGCGGCCAGGGCCCGGAGCAAAGGGGCTGTCCTGATCGTCACCGACGGGAGATGGGAGGGGGCACAGGTCCGGCTCGAGGCGCAGGTCAGTGGTTATGACGGAGTGGACGGGCCCGGCCTCGGGAGGCTGTGCGGAACGCGACTGTCGGTACGGGCGCACGGGCGGGCTTTTCCTCCACGCACCACCCAGATCGATGTGTGTGCCGAGCGCAGCAGAGTGCTGTGGGAGCCCGGTGGACCCCGTCGCATCGGTGGCGGTGCCGGGCGGGTGGCGCAATGAACGTGCCCGCGCAAGCTCCGGCTCGGGTGGTCGCGGTGTGGTGCCCGGACTGGCCGGCGGTGGCGGCCGCGGCGTCCGCAGAACTGCCCGCGACCACCCCGATCGCGGTGGTCGCTGCCAATCGGGTGATTGCATGTTCTGCTACCGCACGCGCCGCGGGGGTACGACGCGGCCTGCGCCGTCGGGAAGCACAAGCACGATGCCCGGAACTGTATGTGGCACAGTCGGACCCCGACCGTGATGCAATCCGGTTCGAGTCGGTGGTGTCCGCGATCGATGCGGTCGCTCCGGGGGTGGAGGTGCTGCGCTCCGGTCTGGTGGTGCTGGCTGCTCGCGGTGTCGTCCGATGGTTCGGCTCGGAGGAGACGGCAGCGGAAAGCTTGGTCGACGCCGTTGCCGCAGTCGGAGTCGAGTGCCAGGTCGGCATCGCCGACGAGTTGTCCACCGCGGTGCTCGCGGCCCGGCGCGGCACCCTCGTTCCCGTCGGTGCCGGTGCCGGATTCCTGGCGCCCCTGCCCATTTCGGAACTGGCGGTGGAACCGGCACTGGCAGCTCCCGAGCGTACGGAAACGGTGGACCTGCTGCGTCGGCTGGGAATGCGCACGATCGGAACGTTCGCCGCACTGACCCCGGCCGAAGTGGCCTCCAGGTTCGGTTCCGATGCGGTCGCCGCGCACCGGAGTGCGCGAGGCTTGCCGGAACGCCCACCGTCGGGCCGGGCGATCCCTCCCGACCTGGTGGTGGAATATCCGTGCGATCCGCCGATCGATCGGGTGGACGCGGCCGCGTTCGCCGGTCGCACGCTGGCCGGGCTACTGCATGTCCGCCTTGCCGCGGCGGGGGTGGCATGCACGCGATTGCTTGTCGCCGCGCGCACCGGAAACGGCGAGGAGCACTCCCGGACCTGGCGCTGCGCCGAACCGTTGACTCCGGACGGGACCGCCGATCGGGTGCGCTGGCAACTCGACGGATGGCTCACCGGCCGCAGCGTTTCCCGCCCCACCGCGGGGATCGTGATGCTGCGTCTGGAACCGGTGGAAGTGGTGGCCTCGGGTGCGTTGCAATTGGGATTGTGGGGTGGGGTAGGAGACGAGGACGAACGGGCCAGACGAGCGCTGGTCCGCGTCCAAGGGCTTCTCGGCGGCGATGCGGTGCAGATGGGAGTGCTCAGCGGCGGTCGCGGACCGGGCGAACGCGTCGTCCTCGTGCCCGTGGGGGACGAAGCGGTGCCGGCGTCCGACCCGGACGCTCCCTGGCCCGGTCGGCTCCCCCCGCCCGCGCCCGCCATGGTCCTGCACGAACCGCCCGTCGTGGCACTGGACGACGAGTCCGGTGCGCCGGTGACCGTCACGGAACGGGGTGTGCTCGACGGGCGGCCGGCCCGGTTGCGATGGGGAAGTCGCAGCTGGACGGTGATCGGATGGGCGGGCCCGTGGCCGGTGGACGAGTACTGGTGGGATCCGGCGTCGGCTCGGCACGTCGCCCGGCTCCAGGTGCTGCTCGACGGCTCGCGTGCACTGCTCGTCATCTACGGCGCGGACGGCTGGCGGGTGGAGGGCGTCTACGACTGAGTAGGCTCGGCGGTCGTGGACAGTCTCGTGCGTACGGCCGAACCGAACGGTGTCGTGGTCTCGTACCGCGAGACCGCGCCGACCGGTCGCGCGCACCCGGTGCCGGTCGTGCTGGTGCACGGACTCGGCGGTGACGGTCGCACGTGGGCGCGTTTCTCCCGGATTCTGGCAAAGGCGGGGCGACGTGTCGTCGCTGTCGATCTGCGCGGCCACGGCCGAAGCGGTCGCGCGCAGTCGTATAGGTTCGACGATTTCGCCGCAGATGTCGCGGGTGTGTGTACCCACCTGGGATTCGACACGATCGATCTGGTCGGCCACTCACTCGGGGGACACACCGGCTCGTTGATCGCACAGCGGCACCCGGAGCTCATCCGGCGGCTGGTACTCGAGGAAGCCCCGTTGCCCTTGAGAGCGGGTGATCCGGTTCCGCAGATTCCCGCCGGCCGTCCGACGCCCGCCGAACTGTGGCATGCCACCAGCAGCATGATCCTCAATCCGCGCGCCCTCTTCACTTTCGATCGGTCGATGACCGAGACCGTGGTGAGCCAATTCCATACCCCGAATCCTTTGTGGTGGGAGCAACTTTCACACGTCCGATCGTCGACCCTGTTGCTGCGTGGCGTCCGCCGCGGCAGTATGGTCGACCCGACGCTGCTCGCTGCGGCGCTGTCGTCGCTACCGGACGGAACGGCGCGGGAGATCGGGTGCGGCCACAGCATCCACCGCGATCGCGCCGGAGATTTCGCGGCCGCGGTCCTGCCGTTCCTCATGGACTGACCTTCGGTCCCTACACTGGTACTCCGTGCGTATCGCGACCTTCAACATCAACGGAATCCGTGCGGCACAGCGCCGCGGATTCGAAGAGTGGCTACGTGAGCGCCAGCCCGACGTGGTTGCACTGCAAGAGGTGCGTGCTCCTGCCGCGGCGGTTCCGCCCGGAGTATTCGGCAAATACCACTTCAGTTACGAAGAGGGAGTACTCCCGGGCCGCAACGGTGTGGGGATCCTGACGATGCATCCTCCCGCGGCGGTGCGCACATGGAGCGGTAGGGCTTTGGTGCGGGCACCCGGTGAAGATCACAGCGAGCCGATCGAACTCGAGCGAGTGCCGTTGGCGCGCGGACTGAAAGAATTCGCAGACGAAGGCCGCTACATCGAAGTCGATCTCGCAGATGCGCCGATCACTGTCGCGTCGCTGTATCTGCCGAAAGGTGGCGTCCCGGCGCACCTGCAGAAGCCTGGCCGCATGCGGGACGAACCCGACGGCGGCGTCCGGTACGCGCGCAAGATGCGTTTTCTGGACGCATTCGCACGACAACTGGGGAGGTCGCGTCGCGCGGCACGCGCGCAGGGCAGAGAACTGCTGCTGATGGGCGACCTCAACATCGCACACACCCGCTACGACGTCCGGAACTGGCGGCGCAGCAATCAGGCCGAGGGGTTCCTCCCCGAGGAACGTGAATGGCTCGATTCACTACTCTCGCCGCGCACCCTCGTCGACGTCGTCCGCCGGCACTACCCGGGTGTCGACGGACCGTACTCGTGGTGGTCGTGGATCCCCGGATCGTTCACGCGCGACGTCGGGTGGCGGATCGACTACCACCTTGCGACCCCGGGCCTGGCCCGAACCGCCGTCGCTGCGGGCACCGATCGGGAACCCGCGGAGGATCGACGGATGAGTGACCACGCACCGGTCGTCGTGGACTACGACATCTGATCCAGCGCGATGCTTTATCTCCTCGTCCCGAGAAGTCGGGGTGTCCATCGCGTCGGCGTCCCACCGCGTCGACGCCACCGACCCGTGTCATAAACCCTCGACGCGCTGGGGTCATCCGGGAGCGGAAGACCGGGCAACCGGAGGAGTCTCGAGAGGCTGGTCGCGGGCGAAACTTCCGTTGCTGGGCGGATATCCGTGCGGCAGTAATCGAGAAGCGCGTGATCCTCGGGTCTACCAGCAGAGAAGAAGGCACGGTCCCTGCTCGTCCTGAGACGTAACTCCCTGCCCTCGAAGATATTCCAGGTCGGGTGTGAAGTGCGGACCGCGGGGTTCACCCGAGCACCCGGATCATTCCAACCGGTGCGTGGATAGGTTCGCCGATTGTCGGCGATGGGATACGGCACCGCCTCGGCGAATCCTTCATAGGACGTCGGGACCGCGGGGATCGCACGGCGAGGCTCTTCTCGGTCGTCCACGATGTCAACCGGCCGACGATATATGTATGGCTGAGATGTCGGTGGCGGACGCGTCGACGGTGCTCGGGGTCACCGGTCGGCAGGCCGACCGGCTTGCTCTGGCCGTTGACGTCGCGGTGACACGCCGGGTTGGGCGGTCGTTGTGAACCGTCTCGGATACGTCCCTCCGGATGAATTCGACCTTCCGCGGCGGCACCGCTGATTCTCGTGAGCTGTGGTCGTGTGGTCTGGGTAGCCTGCTTCCATGTCTGAGCCGCCTCCCTTCAGTCCCACAGTCACGTTGCTCACGGTGGGCCGGGTGTGGGAGGCCGCGTTCACCGAGGCGTTGAAGCCGCTCGGGTTGACCACCCGCAAGTACGGGTTGTTGGGGCACATCCGCGGAACGCCGGGCATCTCGTTCAGCGAGCTCGCCCGGCGTTCACGCATCACCGTGCAGAGCGCCCACACCGTGGTCGCGGCGTTCGTCGAGGCCGGGTTCGTCGACGACGCGACGGCGCGCGCGGGGGCGGCGTCCACATTGTTGATCACTGCGGAGGGTGAGTCGCTACTGGCTCGGGCTTCCGAAGTGGTCGGGCGCCTCGACGCGGAGTTCGCCGCGCAGCACCCCGAGCTGACCGAGGCGCTGCGGGTGCACATGCTGCGGGTGATGTCGGCTACCGAGTGACCTCTTCCATAACCTTCAGCTAAGCTGAAGGTTATGGAATCGCTGTTACTTTCCGCCCATGTAGTGGCGGGCATCCTCTTCGTGGGTCCCGTGGCGGTGGCCACGAGCCTGTTTCCCAGGTACGCGCCCGTGACAGTCGCGGTAGGCGGTCCGCAGCGGGTCGAGCGGAGCATGGACACCGCCCGCGCGCTGCACCGCATCACCCGCGTCTACGGCCTGCTGGCGATCGCGGTCCCGGTCGTCGGCCTCCTCCTCGCCTCGGTCCAGGGCCGCACGACCGAGGTCTGGGTCGTGGTCGCGATGGTGTTGACCGCCGTCGCCGGGGGACTGCTCGCCCTGCAGCTCGCCCCACTCCAAGGGGAAGCGCTCACCGCACCCGACGACGGTGCCCGGCTCCGGCGCCTCGGCATGCTGACCGGCCTGTTCAACGCGCTGTGGGTGGTCGTTGTCGTGCTCATGATCGTGCGGCCCGGATCGAGCTACGCATGACCGGGTTGCTGCGCACGCTGGCTGTGCTCTCGGCACTCGAGACCGTCAGCGTCTTCGCGCTGCTGGTCAACGTCGCCACCGTGCGCGACGGCACGCTCGCGGACGTCCTCGGTCCGGTCCACGGTGCGCTCTACCTGGCCGTCGCCGTCACGGCGCTCCTCGGTCGCGGTCTGACGACGCGGACCCGCGTCAGTGCGCTCGTGCCCGTGCTCAGCGGCCCCCTCACGATGGTCAATCTGCGTGTTCTGGCCAACTTGCCGTGACGGCGCAGGGTCCCCGCGTGGACGGCAGCGTCGACCATTGGCGGGCGGGCCCATCGGGGGCGTCACCGGGACGCACACGCGGGGAACCGGGACGGGGATGCTCGACGTCGGCAGTAGCGCCTGGACGGACAGGACTTGTCGGAACCTCTCGCTACGGTCATTGAAGTAAGACGTGATCGCGGTGATACGGCAGGTCCTGCATTGCACGGGTTACAGGGGAGAAGCGCGTGGGATACACCTCCATGCTTGCGCACTACCCGGCGGCACGATTCGACATTGATGAGGCTTATCGAAAGAGGATCTGGCGCACATTTCGTGAAGGAGCCGATCTGCCGCTGACCTGTCGCGACACGGAATAGACCAAGGTCATTATGGTGTGACCTCGAGCCCCTGGCAGCTTTGCTGCCGCATCTGACCGGTGTTGTCATCGACGCCGTCCGCCTCTCGATGCCACGATCCGGATCACGGTCCACCCGCGAGGCGGTGAGGGACAGTGCCCGACCAGCGGCACGGGTTCGAGCCGGGTGCATTCGCGGTACCGCCGCCGACACACCGACACCACGAGCGGCGCACTCCCGGTCGTGGTCGAGTTGACGATCCGCCCGCTCTTCTGTGACAACAGCGCCTGCAGAGCAACCACTTTCGCCGACCACTGTCGTGGAGCACCGCGGGCTTCCAGTTGCGGACATCGGTGATCGTGGGGATCACTCGGGAACTGCCCGCGCCGATCCGGCGGCGAAGTACTCGTCGGTGTTCTCGTAGTCCGCGGCGACCAGGTCGATGGTGTCGGACGTCGACCAGGCACGGTCGGCGAGGAGTGAGACCGAGCGTCGCGACGCGGACTCGACTGCTGCAAGTGCCTCGACGATCGCAGCACCGCCGGAAAATCCCTCGACGGACCCCGCCGAGATCGCGCGGGTGTCGATACGGGCGATACGCCCTGCAATTCCTCGGAAAGCCGTTGACAAAGAGAATAATTCGTCGATATCGGCCCTGATCGTATCCGCCATCGTCCCCCCAGACGTTCGGTAGCGCGGAAACCATAACGCACAAATCCGACACCCGGGAAGTGGGCGCTACCATCATGGGCATGGCACTGACCGAATCGGATCGTCGGCTCATCGGATCGTCGCTGTTGTTCCTGGCGTCCCAGGCAAACATGGGCCGCGTCCTCGGCCCCACCGCGCTTACCGTCGGCACGATTCAGGCCACCTTTTCGGCGGACAAGTATCGGAAGATCCTCGACAACCTGGGTCCGGACGAGATCAGCCGGTACCGGCAGCACTACTACTGGGACATGGTGCATCCGTTGACGTTCGCCATCGCGCTCCGGGACGGTGCCCGTGCCCTCGACCACCACCGCCCGCTGACACCCCGCACGCGCAGGCTTCTCGCTGCCGCACCTGTGATCGCTGCGGCCGGGGATTACGCAGAGAACATCACCGGGCTGTACCTGCTCGACCATCGCAGTCGCATCGACGACACGACCGTTCGTGCCGCGACGACGATCAGCCTCACCAAATGGGTGCTGGCCCTCGGTTGCTTGGGCTACCTGACGCAAGGTTTCCTACGGGTGTGGGGGAGAGCCGGACTGCGGCGGATACGAGGAAAACGGCGCTGACCGGCGAAACTCGCGAGGGCGCCGATTTCGTGAATGGGCCGAGCGGCGACAATGAACCGGTGACGATCGCTGCGACAACCTGCTCCGCGCTGTCCGCTCTCGACGAGCCGTTGCCCGGCACCGCCGCAACGGCGCCCGGGTACGTGTGCCTGGAGTTCCCCTCGGGCTGGGGGCGGGACGTTCTCGACGGCACGGCACTCGGCCCGGAACTCGCTGCCGAACTCTCGGCCCGCGCAGATGCGGCGGGGGTCCGGTTCATGTTCATCCGCCGCCCGGGGCGCGACGTGGTGCGTGCGACCCGGACGGTTCTGCTCGCACGCACCGAACCGGGCGCTACGTGGTGCGAGCGACTCGAGATCACACACCCGGCAGAACTGCTCGACATCGTGCCGCAGGTGGTGGCCGGGCCCGCCCTCGGTCTCGGCACCCCGGTCGGCGAACCGGTCGTGCTCGTCTGCGCCCACGGCAAGCGGGACCAATGCTGCGCGGTGCTGGGCCGTCCGGTCGCTGCGGCGCTCGCCGCCGAATTCGGTGACGCGGTGTGGGAGTGCTCTCACACCGGAGGACATCGCTTCGCCCCGTCGATGATTCTCCTGCCGACCGGTTACACCTATGGGCGCCTCGATGCCGCACAGAGCGCAGACGCAGTGCGCGCCGCGACAGCCGGTCGGGTATATCTCCCGGGTCTTCGTGGACGCAGCACGTGGGATGCGTCGGGCCAGGTTGCAGAGATCGCGGTGCGCGCGCTCACCGGCGCCGACGAACTCGACGACTTCACCGTCGATGAGGCCGCTGTCCCGGTCGTGCGTCACCGCGACGGCCGGGCATGGCGAGTCGAGATGGACAAACGCGACCTACCGCCGCGGCCGGCGAGCTGCGGTGCCGCACCCAAACCGGTGTATCCGGTGGTGGCTACCCGGGTGACGCCGATCGGTGGAAGGTTCGACCGGAGCTGATCCCGGCCACGCGGGCGAGAATGTGCAGTCCGCGCCGGCATCTATCGAACTCACGCGAATGCGTAGCCAATCGGTTACGCTTTCCGGTGTGGAGGGAGCGCGAGCGATAGCGGACCCGGTACGCCGGGAGATTCTCGAGTTGCTTCGCGCTGCACCGCTGTCGGCCGGGGGGATCGCGCAGCGCTTTGCGATCAGCCGGCCCGCCGTCAGCAAACACCTCCGGGTCCTGATCGAGTGTGGCGTGGTCGAGGTGACCGTCGACGGTCGCCGGCGCATCTACACACTCCGTACGGAGCCGCTGGTGGAAGTTGCCGACTATCTCGACAGGCTCATCGGGCCTGCTCTGCCGCAACGGTTCGATGCCTTGGCCACCGAGGTTGCGAGAACCCGGCGTGAACGAAAGGCGGCATCGAACATGCCGAAGTTCGAGAACGGAAGGAAGAGAGCATGACGACTCCGAAACCGACCGGAAAGCTCGTGAACGGTTCCGAAGGGCTCGACCTCGTAGTGACGCGCACACTGCCCGGCTCTGTCTACGACGCCTGGGCAAGCATCACCGAACCCGAGCGCACCGCGCGGTGGGTCGGACGATGGGAAGGTACCGGCGCCGTCGGCGAAACGATCAGGGTGCAGATGGGTTTCGAGGAAGGTGCGCCCTGGGAGGACGTCGAGATCACCGAATGCGATGCCCCACATCGACTCGGCCTCCGGACGATCTCCGAGCAGGGCGCGTGGGACGTCTCGTTCGAACTGTCCGAAGACGGGGAGCGATCCGAGATCCGCTTCGTGCACCACCGCGTCGCGGCGGCAGAAGTCGGTGATGTCGGTCCCGGCTGGGAGTACTACCTGGACCAACTCGTGGCGTCGGTCTCCGGGGCACCGTTGCGGTCCTTCGACGACTACTTCCCCGCTCAGCGCGAGTACTTCGAAGAACAGACGCGATAACGCACCGAGGAGTATCGGGGCGGGAGGCGCGGTGGGCTCGTCGGCCGCTCGTCTCTACCAGTGCACGCCCGGCAGCAGTCGTCCGATCCGCCGCAAGGTTGCGCCCCCGGTCAGTGCCGGAAGCACGCCGAAAGGCGCGGGTGGAGTCGGTTTCCGTTCTTCGGTTTCACCAACGGGTGCACCGGAATCCGATGACGCGCGATGCAACCGGGATCGGACGAGATTCGCGATC
>Ga0233386_1000215_pt1 | contig 17526 bp, 34 predicted proteins | sample ElkDunMinimDraft_17_FD_191544 | JGI IMG/M metagenome (GOLD analysis project Ga0233386, IMG submission 191544) | Fecal eukaryotic communites from dung pellets of Tule Elk in California, USA - Elk Dung G4 | ecosystem: Host-associated > Mammals > Digestive system > Large intestine > Fecal | place...
AGTATACATACAGTAATAATAAAACCTAATGTAGAAGATTATGGATGGCTAAGGGCATTTTCTTATAAGAATAGTAGTATTGCTAGTTCTCTTATTAATATAATAAGTGATAAATCTTATAAATGATATGCTTTAAATGAGCTATGTGCTTGAAATTATTATAAAGCATACCAATACCAATGATGTATAAATTTAATTAATACAGATGAGGAGCTTTTGCCTGATACACTCCAGATTATAGGAGATTATTATAGATATTATGAATATGCTGGATGTGTAAAATTAGTAAATAATGCGGAGGAGAGGATTTTAAAAACAGTAAAAGTAATTGGTGATTATTATAGAGCATATCAATATCAAAATTGTACAGGTATTAATAAGATTAATATGAGGGCTATTAATCGGGCTAGTGTATGAAATAATTATAGATTAAACCAATATAGTTGAATTGGTACAGATAGAAATTTAGTAAGTATTTATATAGAATGATGAATTGAAGAAGGAGGAAGTTGGGGATTGACTGATAGTAATGTAAAATGAGTTTATGTATATAAAGATTTGGTAAATGATTATAAGACAAAATTAAGTGGAATAACAAGTAGCAAAATACAAAAGAATTCATTGTGGGACAATTTAGAATATGAGTTTATAGAATATATAGGATTAGCTGATAGTACAGGAAAAATTAGAATTCCTGTTGGGTGATATTCTACAAGTTGAAACCAAGATTGTGCTTATGATTGGTTGGTGAGTATAGATTGAGGGGAGGAGGAAGAGATAACTGGGACAGGAAGTGCTACTTATGTAAGTGTAGGTAGTGGATTAACAGAGGGAAGTGAGCATAGGATAGTGATTAAACCAAAAACAATATGATGGTGATGGGGAAGAGCTTTTGGATTTTATAATACTTGAGCTCAAAATTATATAAAGGAAATAACCCACGATAGTTATAAATGCTATGCTACAAGTAGGGTAAATACAGGGAATTATTATAAGTATCGTACATATAGAGGATGTGTAAATTTAATAAATAGTTATGAAAAGTTGCCTACGAGTGTCACAACAGTAGGTAATAATTATATGAAGGGATGTTATTATGGATGTACTTGACTAATAACAGCATTTTGGGAAGTTATGCATAGAGGTTGTAGTATAGGAAGTGATTATAGATATAGTGAGTATAATGGATGTAGTAATATGGTAGAGCATCAATGAATGGCTTGATATAGTTGAACATATCCTACAAATTATAAGAAGGATTATTTAGATGGAGCTTGAGATGATTTAGATATTTATATTACAAGATATGAGATATTACCTACTGAAATATTAGCTCAAGTAGAGCAAGTAGGATATACAAGTAGTTATACAGTAGCGACATTGACAAAAAGTTGAAAATATAGATTTTATTGTGATGTGTATGAGGGATGAAATGAAGGGAGTACATCTTGTATTCTGTATAAAAATTGAGTATCTTTAGGTAGTAAAAATTCTTGATGAGGAACAATACCATTTCAAGTAGATTTTGATTGAAATGTAAATGATGTAATAACAATAAAAGTGGAAAGATTTAGTTATTGATATTGAAGTTGTAAAAATATTGAGCTTACTGGGATATATAATAGTGCTTGAATAGATAAAAATAGGGTGAATAATATTTATTGTTTTTTGAATGATATAATAAATTATGAATATAGTAGTAATTGGGATGAGTTGAAAGACAAATTTAGAGTTTGGTATTACCCATATAAGACACATACAGCGATAGATATAAATAGATATACTAAATTAGTAGCAAGTAGAGTATTAAAAGATTATGATTATGATGTATCGCCAGATTGGAGCTTAATAGGGCAAATAAGTGTATCAAAAAAGCCTTGATTTCCTAAGATTATGTTGAATGGAGGATGAGATAGTAGTAGTAGACATTATATTTATTTGTTTTTGTATAATCTAACTCCGAATAATTTAAATACAATGTGACCTAGTTGGAACACAAAAGTAGTATCATATTCTACAAGTGAGAATGAAAGATGGGTTGCTTGAGATATGGATATATTTGATAATTATTATTATTCATCAGAGCAGGGAACTCCAAGAGCTGTATTAAATAATGTAACTTATTATTGAAGTGAAAGTAACCAAACCTGATTTGTAACTAAAGTAAGTAGGAATTGACAATTTATATTTACATATTTAAATTGATATAAGAGATATATAGCGAATAATATACCTTGAACATCATTTAAATGGGAGAGTATAGATACAAGTGTAATAGGAGTTTTAAAGAATTCTGTAATGTTTAGTGATGATTGATTGACTATGTATAAAGCGAATAATAATAATACATTATTGGAACAGTATAGTTTAACAAAACCACGAGATTTGAGTACGGCTACGAATACAGGTAAGACATTGAGTATAGATGGATATTATGATATGAGTAGTGATTGAAAATATTTATTTAGATATAAATCTTGAACTATTTACCAATATACTTATGAATAAGATAGAAAGAATAGTTGAAATTAATGGAAATAAATATAGATTGAATAAGATAGTAGATAAAACAGCTACTGATATTCACCACATTTTGTGACAGAAATATAAACATATATATAATGTAAATGCAGAAGAAAATAAGGTGAGAATATTAAGGAAAGACCACATTGATTATAATAATTTTGTGAAGGATAAACAAAATCCTAGAGAGGCTTTACAAAAGATGTATGAGATGTGTAAACAGGTGTTGACACCTTGAGTAAAAGATGTATTAGAAACCGTGTTGTATAAAACAGATGATGAATTATTTTATATACCAGAGGTATTAAAAAATGGAAAACATAAAAGAAAAAAAAGAGAAGAGAATATGTAAATATGGTATACAGAGAGAAAGTTGTAGGGAGTGCTTATTTGAGGTATTATGTAATTTAGAGTACCAAAATTTAATCCATAATAGAAATAAAGATGAGTAAAGAAGTAGTTTTTATTTATGGGGAGGATTGTAGTAAATGCCACCAGATTAGACCCCACGTAGAGAAATGGGCTAGTAATAATGGATACAATTTTCAAGCAGTAAAGTATGATGAAAGTGAATTACAGGTTGCTAGTATACCTATTTTACAAGTGATAGAGGATGGTAAAGAGAGTATTTATGATTTTGATGGAATAGTTGCTTTACTTTCTAACAAAAAATAATATGAGTAAAGAGAAGGCTGAACTTGTGGATAGATTAAATGCTATTCAAAGGAGAATTAGTGAGCAAGGGTTATGAGCTGACCCAAAACTTTTAGAGGATAAAAAGAAAATTGAGGCTCAATTAGATTTACTTTCTAACCAAGAGAAAAATGGAAGAAATTAATGGTTGTTTGTGAATAGGTGAGTTGGATACAGATTACCAATTATGTAATGGTAATGAATATTTATTACCTATTCTATACAAAAAGGATGAGATTAGGTTTGAATATAACCAAGGAAATCAAGATTGGAGTAGAAATTCTTGTACTATTTTTGCTGCGATAGGGATGCTATCAGATTTAATTAATTATGAATTCAGCTTGGATGAAATAAAAGAAGTAGATGAATTAAGCTATACTAGAGGAAGGATAAGATGAAATTGATGGTGGGTACAGAGTGCGGTAAAACTTGTAGCTGATTGGTATAATAATTCAGAGCTTTCAAAAAAGTATTGAAAAGTGGCTTACTATCGTATATCAAAATATGAAGATGAGATTATAGAGAATGCGATAGATAAATTATATACCATTGATTGAAACCACGGCTTAAATTCAGAATATACTAAAGACAAAAGGGATTGAATGATAGATGGGACAGAGTTTTGAAATACAACGAGCTGACATAGTGTAGATGTTATAAATTATAAAGGACAGAGAAGTGTAAAGAATTCTTATAAAGGAACAGCAGAACATAATATATATTGATTAAAGAATAAATTGAGTAAAATAACTAATTTTTGAACATATTTTTATGTATATACATTGGTAAAGGAGGATAATTTGGAAGAGGTAAAGAGATTGAATGAGTTTAAATCTGCTTTACTTGTAGCAATAGAAGATAATAGTAAATTGTGGCATCTCACGAATGATAAAAAATATAAGGATGAATTACATAAAATGAATGAAATAAATAGATTAAAATTAAAAGATATAGATAATGAATTAAAAAAGTATGTATAATGTATTTTATTTTCTAACCATATATAAAATGCCTTGTGGGTGAAAGAAAGGTTGAAGAGGAGGAAAAAGAAAATAACCAAAAAAAGACTTGAAATTAGTAAAAAAAACCTTATATTATAGTCGTGCTTGAATGCATATAATGTAAGGAAAATGGTTGTGTTTTTCTTCTTGAAAAAGCTCATAATAGTATATTCTAATTGCGAGCCAGAATATACTAGGTATAGGAGGTGTAGTAATTAGGATGCTCGCAATACTATTGTGAGCTTTTTTATTTATCACGGTTTTATTTCCTAATCATATATAAAAATGGAAAGAGTAGATTGAAGTATTACTACCGAATATGGTGGATGAAGTAATGAGCAATTTCTTTTTACTTATAGTGAGGAGGAGAGAGAGGAGGCTAGATTAAATAAGATGAATGCTGAATTGGTATTAAAACCTAAATTTATACCTCTATACCCAAAATTATTACAGAATGGGTATGGATTGATGGAGAGTGCTTTATTGGGATTTATAGATTTTTTCTTGGGTAATAATGATAGGTTTTATTGTACAAATGAACAATTAGCTGGATTATTTAATTGTAGTACCCAGACTATATCTACGGCTATAAAAAGTTTGGAGAGTAGATGAGATATAGTATTACATAAAAAGATAAAAGCTTGATGAGGGACTATAAGATTTATTACTTTAGGAAATCAAAAAATTTGATTTTGACAAATCAAAAATATGGATTGAATAGAGAATAAGATAATAGATAATAAGATAATAGAGAATAATATAAACCCCCCTTTAGAAAAAAAAGAGGATTTACCATTAAATAGTTTGGCTGTTAGCAAAGAAAGAAAAGTTGCGCTAAAAGAAAGAAAGTTGGCGATGGCTAGGGAAGAGTATAATTTTGTATGAGAATTCCTTGATAGAAATAATCCTATAACGGCTTATTGTTATAGTAAATACCCAGATTATGAAGGTAGCCAGATGGAGGCTGTAGATAAATTAATGAAACAAGGATACCCATTGGATGTAATAAAGATGGCTTTGATGTATATTAAACAAGATAAGTTTTGGAGTAAGAATATATTAAGTGTAAAGAAATTATTAGAGAAGAATAGGGATGGGATACCTTATATTGTTACGATAATACAGCAAATGAAGGATTATAAACCAGTGGTTGCTGAATTGTAGTTTTATTTATTAATATATATAAAGATGGGAGAATTAGCAGAATTTAAAGGAGTATCGCTTATTAAATTAAGTGATGGGAGCAGTGTACAAACCTATAAATCTCCAGATGAAGTATTAAAGATTATTAATAGTGGAGTAAAATTTGTAAAGATATGAGGAAAGGTAATAAATATAAATGCTATATGGACAATAGATGTAAAAGAGGCAAATGATATAGATATATTTTTAATGGGTATTACAGATGATATTATGAGGGATAGGATGGAGTGAATATTGGAGGAGAGAAAAAATAAGTGATTAAAAACAAGTGGAATTTCGCATTTAGTAGATATTTATGAAAGTAGATACTGAAAAATATGAGAGCAAAAGTAGGAAATTGAAAAAGGTAAAAAAAAGTAAAAAAAGATTTGACAAATGAAAAAAAAACATTATAATGACTAACGTAAGATTAGTTAGACCTCTTACATTTTATATCTTGTAAATATTAATATGGCAGGAATTAGAACAAAACGAGCTAAAGTGCTTGGTAAAAAATGAGCTTTCTACATTAGAGTAGATGGTAAAAAACTCTTACTTAAGGAATTTAAACAAGACATCTTGTTTAGTAGGAGTGGAATACAGGTTGTTTATAGATATGGAAGACTAACTATTTTAGGGGATGATGGTAAAAGGGTTAGATATTTCATAGACAACTATTCAGATTTCTAGTTTTATATCTTTACTAAATATTAATATGAAAAACTTAATGATTGATAAAATTATGAATGTAATAGAATGCATTAATTTAATGATTAATGATGGTAGCGAATTGTATTACCATTGTGCTGATAATTCAGTATATATTAAAAGATTTGGAGAAGGTATGAGGTTATTGAAAAATGGGAAGAGTTTAAACCAATTTGATATATTACATTATTTGATAGGATTTAGAGAAAACTTATGATTGAATTAAACAAAAACAAAATATTTTTATTTATTAATTTATTAATATGACAAAAAGAATTCTAAAGATTTGAGCAATCGCTTTATGAGTAATTGCTTTAACTGTAGCAGTAGTAGTTATGGCTTTACCTTCAGAACCAAAGGAGCCAACATTGTGAAATTTAGTAGACCAGATGGATGCTTTAAGGGATTTGAAGGAGGAATGTGCTAACAATTTAGGGATTAAAGATAGTGCTAAATTCCTAAAGTGAATGACTTGATATTGTGATAGTTGGGATGCTGAAATTATTGAATTAAGAAATCAGATAAATGAGAAACAAAAAAAGGACTATGAGGGTTTAAACTAGAGCAGACAAGCTCGGAAAAAAATCCTACTGGTAAAAAAGTAGAAACACCAGCTAATACCGTTGCTAAAAGTGAAATAAAAAAGATAAAGGATGTTGAACTTACGAATATTCAAGTAGAACAAATTGTATTAGAAAAACACGAATTGAATTCAGCAGGTATTACTCATAAATGATTTGCTGAAGATAGTTACCAACAAGAGCTAATTAGATATGCTTATAGTATAGGATGATTAGATTTTGTAAAGCTAATTGAATGTGAAAACGGACAGCGAAATCCTGATAGGAAGGTGCGAGATAAAGCAGGATATGCTTATGGATTGTGCCAAATGAATGATGGACATCATAAGATACCAGAGGAATATTGGAAGGATGGTAAAGGAAATTGATATTACCAGATAGATTATTGCTTTGCTAAATGGAAGGAATGAACTCCTTTCTATTGACCTAACAGAATAATTAAAGGTCAAAAGTGTGCTAATTATGTAAGTAATAGGTTTATAATAAAATAGTAAAAAAAGGTAAAAAAAGACTTGAAAAATGAGAAAAAAACCTTATATATATAGTGTCAATGGATATATCCGATATATATCTACTCTGACAAAGTAGAGAGTATATAAACAGACTTGGTAGTTTATGTTTATATATTCAGATGAAGAACTACCAATTATTTATATCTTGTAAATATCAATATGGGAAAGACAGAAAAAACTATTAAGGTACTTTATACAGAGTATGAAGACCAAAAAGAAAAAAGAAAATTTGAATGTACTTTTGAAGAATTTGTAGCTTTGTATGAAAGATGGAAGGAGAGTAGTTTTGATAGCTTTGATAGGTTTATGGATTATGTAGAAAAAGAATGCTTTGGAAAATAATTTATATTACTAACTAAATATTAATATGACTAATGCAGAAATTATAGAAAAAATCATACAGATAAAGGAGTATGAATTATGACCTTGTGCTGATGATAGGGATTACCAGAGATTATGTGATATAGCTTGAGTAGATTATAATGATACAGATGATTTTGTAGATGAGGATGGATTAATTGATAGGTGTAGAAAATATATTGATGAAGGAGAATTATTTATGATACGTAATTTATTAAGAGATATTGATTTACATAGTCAATTTTGGAGAGTAAATAGTAATGGGCGACCAGTTGATGTAGATAAAGCAGATTGTGAGTATTTAAAATGAGAATTGATAGAAAGATTAAAGGATGAATTAGATGAGGATGGATTAGAAGAATTAAATAATTTAGATTAGTTTTTAAATATTAATATAAATAAAGATGGAATGATTTAATTTTAAAGGCCAGATGGCTGAATTAGGGTATGAAGTATTTACAACATTTTGGGATGATTTCAGTATAGCGGATAGCTTTGGAATTAGTGCTATTAAGGATACCTATAAGAGAGCATTTGAAGAATGGAAATGAGATTACAAATACCTAACAGAATTAGTTATGGTGCTAAATTGGAAGATATGGTATTGGTATAAGAAGGATGAGAAGTTGGCTAAATGTTATAATGATTTATAGATGGAATGCGATGAATATGCTTATAATAATTTAAAGGGTGAAGAGTTTGATTATTTTGTAAAGACACTTGATTAAGTTTTTATATATTAATATATATTTATTATGTGATGGAGTACAAAACAACTAGACTACAATAATGTAGTCAATGTAAACTTAAAGGGTATGAAAAAAGATGCCTGAAGGGAAGAATTTTGTTTTGAAATCTTTAGAGGTTATTGAGAAACAAAAGAAATTATTGAGCCAAAAGCTACCTCAATTAGTGGAAGGCTTAAAAAGGTAGAAATTGGTGGATATGATTATACCGATGAAACTTGAAAAACAAGGAGAAACAAAACCTTGACTTTCTATTTTGATGATGGGGAAAATACAATAAAGTATTGAACTGGTTATAATATGGTAAGTAGGCAGATTATATATAACCTTGCTAGTATTGAAGGAAATATTGGTACTATAAAACTAACACCATATTGGAGTAAAAAGTGATATAGAAATATATGGGTAAAAAATGATGGAGAAGATGTTAGAATGAAGTTTGATTTTGAGAAGGATATTAAAGCAAAATGCCACTATTCCGAAGAATTCCAAAAAACAAGTTATACAGAATTGGATAAGTGGATAGATGAAGAATTAGTACCAGAAATAAACCACAAATTGGAAGAGCAAGAAAGGGATGAATTACCATTTTAAAAAAAGGTAAAAAAAAGTAAAAAAAAGACTTGAAAAAAGCATAAAATACATTATATATATAGTGTAATTAATTTTTATCTACTTACGAAATATTAATATGGATGACATTCTATGGTTTAATATTATAACTTGTCCAGAATGTAAGAGTATAGAAGAGTGGGCTAGTTATAGTAAAAGATTATGCTGGGAAAGAAAGGCTGAAAGCAATGATGAGATTGATGGCTCATTTAATAGCTATGTAAAAAAGGCTAGTATTTACCCAGAATTCTCACAGGTTGTAGCTGTATCATTTAAAACAAAGGGACACGATATAGTGTTGGATTGTAAAGAATGAGAGAAGAGCTTATTAGAAAAAGTAAATGAGATATTTAAAAAGAATAAATCAAGGTTAGGATGATTTAATATTTACAATTTCGCTATTCCTTTCCTATGGAAGAGGATGGTAATAAATTGTTTACAACCAGCCAAATGATTATGTATTAGTGGATTAAAACCACGAGATATGGAAAATTATATTGTGGATGTGATGAATATATGGAAACAGACCAGCTTTACTTGTAGTTTAGATTTATTAAGTATTTCCTTATTAAGTGAAAACCCTGGTGTTGATGGATATGGAGAATATGTAGTAAGTGCTATGGCTCAAGGTAATTTGAATTGGTGTATACATTATTGCTATCAAGGTATGAGATATGCTGAAAGATGTTTTAATGCTATAATGTACCACGACCAATATGAGGCAGAGGAAGAGGTAAAGGAAGAAGAAAAAGCGGAGGAAAATCCTAGTCCAGTTGTGGAAGAGAAAACATTAGAAGAGAAGAAAAAGGAGGCAGAGGATATTGCTATGGCTAAAATGGAGCAAGAGGCAAAAGAAGTTGCTGAAGAAAATGTAGAATTACCTTTTTAATTTGTAAATATTAATAGTAATGTGAGAAGAGAAAAAACCAACAAATTATGAGGAGCTATTAGAAAAATGTAATAAGTTGTTAAGTGTAGGATGATTAGAAGACATAGATGAATTCCTACCAGAATTAATGATAGCTTACGATAAATTAGATTTAGATGCTACAAGGATGGCTGATGCTTATGATAATAGAAGGGATGAGTTATTTATTAATATGAGGAAGGCAAAGAAGGAGTGAAGGAGTGAGGCTACTGATAAAGATATAGAAACCTTTAGTAGACATAAAGCTATGGAAGAATTTGGAGATAGAAATATATACAAAACTGTGGTAAGACATTTAGAGAAGTATTTGAATTTATTAAGTAGTAGGCAAATAAAATTAATGACTGATGAAAAAAGACAAAGGGAGATGGCTATATAGCCACTCCTTATTTAAATCTTTACGAATATTAATATGTGGAGAGAATTGTTTGATGTGTGAATTATTGATACCAATGGTAATAAGATTTACCTAAGTGCTACGGAGAAGATTTTGATAAAATTGAAGGAGAGAGAAGAGAGAAGAGTAATTGCTTTAGTAAAGAAAAACAAGGCAGGAGAGGATTATGTAGAGATAGAGAAAAAGGAAAAACATATTTTCCATAAAAATAATTCACGAGGGTTTAATTATGAACTTATATCCAATTTACCAAAAGATATGGATGTAGTAGTTAAGAGAGCTGAATATGGGAGATATTATAAGATGAAGGCGGGGGATATGCTAGAAAATGGTAATTTCCTACATTTCCTATTAAATGGGTATGAGAGGCAATATTTTGTGCCTATGGAATGTTTTGAGGAAATTAAGTTGAAATAATATTAAAAATAAGTATATTATATTGGTCCATAGATATTTTTAAAAAGTAAAACCGAAGGATAGATACAGCTTATGTATCTATTTTTCGTTATGTAAACGGAATTTAAACGGAAAATAACGGAAAAAAGTAAAAAAGACTTGAAATTGGTAAAAAAAACATTACTATACATAATGTAAGATTGAATAGGTTATTTTATTTCCTTACTAAATATTAATATGAAAACACTTATTGAGGGTAAAATGGTTAAGTTAAGCGATGACTTAATTAATTTCAGAAAGCAACTTGAGAAAAAGACTTATTATGTAGTTAATGCTTATGGAAAGGTTGCTATTAGAAATGTGGATAGATGGGGTGCTGATAAAGTATGTAGAGAAATGATTGAGAAGGATGGAGATAAGAGTTGGAAGGTTGTAGATTGGGATGAAATAAAAGTATTACTAAATTAGTTTTATATTATTACTAAATATTAATATGACTTACGAAGAATTATTTATTGAGGCTATGGAAAATGCCTGACTATGTACTCCAGAAAGAAATGATGATGGGAGCATCAATGTGGAGGAAACTATAAATAGCTATGAATTTGAGGCTGGGTGTAGTTGTAGAGAATGAGGTTGGCTAAGTTTAGCAAATGTGCTAAAAGCCATACAAGATTATGGATTAAACAATTTAGAGGATTATTAATTATTTATATCTTTACCAAATATTAATATGTTTACAACAAAAGAGCTATTGTCTGCGGACAAAAAAATTAAATTAAGCATTGGGCTTATGGAGGATGGGTTTGTAGAAAATCCAAGAGAATATGATGATATGGTAGAATTCACTACAAGAGAGCACAGACATTATAATCTACCAAAAGAATTTAATTTTGATTGGGATGCCTACGATGAATGAGAAATGGAAGAAATAGAAGAAATGGATAAGAATTACCATATATTCTTCCTAGATTGCTATGAACATAGTGGAATGAAATGGAGTTTAGCTTGAGAATGAATGCAATGTAGATTTGATACAAGTAAAAGGGTTGGATTAATGAGAGTAAAAAGGGAAGTAGTAGAAGATAGGAAAAATGCTTTAGAATTTGTGAGAGATGCTTTGGATGTTTATAATAAATGGTTGAATTGAGAAATTTATGAATGGAGATTGGAAAGATTGGTAATACGAAAAAGCGAAGATGGGAGAGAAAAAAGTGAATGGGAATTTTTAGATGGATGTAGCTGATTTTATGATGAGGATGAGGCATTGTGCGATGGAAAAGCTATATGTAAAAACATTGAATTCCTAGATGGAGATTGAGAAAAATAAAATAGTAAAAAAAAGTAAAAAAGACTTGAAAAATAAGAAAAAAACATTATATTAATAACGTAGGGTTGAGTTAGAAGACCTACCATTTATATTCTTACTAAATATTAATATGTCTACTAGAGCTACGGTTTATGTACATTGAGTACAACACAACACAGTTAAATTGTACCACCATTGTGATGGATATGTGAGTTGGTTGGGTACAAACATAGTGGATACTATGGTTAATTGTGGAGGAGAAAATGTTATTGAAAATTTATTTAAGATTGGAGGATTTGAAGTTGATGATGTTAAGAGTATCCATAGTGATGTTGAATATGTGTATGACATTTATGTTAAATACGAAAGTGTAAAAATGGATGATAAATACCAAATGAAAACAATTTGGAATGTAGAAGTTAGAAAATGATATGATGAAGAAAAAATTAAGGAACAAAAAGGAGTAGAAATTGGAAATGGTTGGAGTATGAGTAATTATAACAGAGAATGGAATACAGATAAGATAGAAGACCAGTTGAAGACATTAGAGAATAGATGGTGGGATAAACCAGAGGAAGAAGTAGTAGAAAGTTTGGATACAGATAGTAGTGAGTATAGTGCTTATTATTCATAGGATTTAAATATTAAAAAATAAAAAATTGAAAAAGCAGTTTAAAAGAAAGTTAAATTGGCTTACTTATGAGAAGTTATTTAAAACTGAATGAGCGGTTGCTGTTTTCCTAGAACAACGGAAAGATAATATAGAGGATTGGGAATTTATACTAAAAAATTATATATATAATAAGAAGAAAGAGGATTGGAAGGATTTAGCTGATAGAATGTTTAGTATATACATAAGGCTAAAAAATAGAGATGAACATTGAAGGTGTAAGTGCGTAACTTGTGGTAGTGTGATGCATTGGAAAGATATACAGAATTGACATTATAGGAGTAGAGGATGTAATAAATATAGGTTTAGTGAAATAAACTGCCACCCACAATGTAAAGGATGTAATTTGATGTTAAGTGGTAATTATAGAAACTACTACTTATATATGGTAGATAGATATGGAGAAGAGGTAGAGAGAAAGTTACGAACAGACAAAGAGAGTGTAAAATATAAACAAGATTGGTATGAGGAGCATATTATGGAGCGATGGAGATATATAAAATGAGAGCTTTATTGAGGTAAAATAAAAAAGAAAGATGAATAAATGGATTATTGGATTAGTTATTGGCTTAGTTGTAGAAATTGTGGCTGTGAGTTGCTGGGTATGATACGAATTGACAATTCCAGCTGGTGATTGAATGGTTTTTATTTATTAAATATATAATATTATGAAAAAAATGAGAAAAAAAGATTACAAAGACACTAATATGGAGTGTGGATTAAAGATTGAGATTGAAGAGGATGGGATAAGTGTAGGAGTTTTTGGTAAGAGTGGTAAAGAGTGATTATTTGCTGATTTCCTTTCAGATGGGCTTGTAGCAACGTTGGAGAAGATTATGGATTGAATGGAAATGCCAGATGGTTTAAAAGCTAAATTGTATGGTAGATGGGTGGAACAGATTGGTAAAAAAATAACTAAATTAGATTTAGATGATTAATTATTATTAAGGATGGATAATACAACATTAAATACCGTATGAAATGCTATATGGGATATTCAGCTACAAAAAGCGAAGGCTTTGATAGATGTACAAGAGGCAGAGGCTAAATTGTACGATACAGTAGAGTATAAAGATTTAGAATTTAAGAGAGGAGTATTAAGACAATATGAAAGTGTAGAAGAGGATATGAAACAACAGATATTGTTAGGAATGGATGCTTTAGGATTAAAGAGTATGGAGTTTATAAATCAGAAGGTAACATTGAAAAATAACCCACCTTCAGTAAAAATTAATGATGAAGAACTAATACCAGATAAATTTAAAAAGGAGAAGGTAAGTATAACAATAGATAAAACAGCTATTAAGAAAGCAATACAAGATGGAGAAGAGGTAATTGGTGCTGAATTAGTAGTAAATAAGACTTTATTAATAACACCAAAATGAAATGCCTAATTGCGTAAGATGTGGAAAGTTAATATATAGAGAATGACAACACTAAAAGTTATGGTGCGATAGTTGTAGGAAGTTGGTAGATGAGGAATTGAATGGAGAATTAAGTAGACCACGAGCATATTATTTTAGCTTTTATTTGAGATATAACTACAAATGAAGAAAGGAGGAGTAGATTATTTGAGTAGTGCTTTGTATTGAATTAATGAGGTAGTAAAAAAAATAAAGAGTGTTGATTGGGGAAGTGCGAGGTTAGTAAGAATATTAAATGAGTATGAGGATGAGAAGGAGTTAGTATGTGGTAAAAGAAATTATAAGTGGCATTATGATGAAGAAAATGATAGTGTATATGCTGAAAGGATAGATGGTAGTGAATTAGGAGAAGAGGAAAGTTGGGCTGTAATAATATGTAGAGGATATTGCTTTATATGGCGATTAGTAGAAAATAATAAAATAGATTTTGAAGATAATGAGATAAAAACAAAGATTAATGGGTTAATGAGTTTAGCTTGAAATTGGAGTAGTAGTGAATGAATGACAGCAGAGGAATATAGGAAGTTGCTTTATAAGGAGTGATTATTAATGGCACTATCAATAGATGATAGTCCAATACATCTTTTATCTAGTTTATTAAATTAAAAATAGGATGAAGGGAGATAAAACAATGAGCAAATCAGACAAGGATTATGTATATGATAGCCTGATTGATATACAAGCAACCGTTGATGATTTAGTTGAATATATGGAGGCTGATGATGGTTATGAAGAAGAGGATAGTGGTAATTGGGTGGAAGATTTAATTAGCCACTGATTTCTATTTGTTGTATGAGCTGTAGTTTGAATAATTTTACAAGCTACTTTTACATTGATAAAGCAATTATAGAATGGAATGATTTTTATGCTTTATGACAATATGTTGGTGATTATATACTGTATTTGGGACATATAAGAAAGAGCCATTAGAACCAAAATATGTACAAATAAATGGATTGATAACATTATTATATTTTATATTCTATTTTATAGTATTATGGAAAAATTAGAGAATTGATTAAGTTTAGGGTTTAGGATTGTTTATAATGTAGATAATATAAACAAGGTACCAGAGAAACCAGATGGAGATTTTGTGGATGTTATAAAGTTTAATATTGCTGAAATGATTAACCAGATGGATGAAATGAGAGCAGAGAGCGAAAGTCCAGACCAAAAAAGGTTATGCTCTATTGCTATAAGTAAATTAGAGGAGGCTTGTATGTTTATGGTAAAAGCAAGTAAATTTGGTATGTAAAAAAGCGTATCAATCTATTTATTTTTATGTATTTGTAAAGATGTGAGATATTATTTTAAAGATACGGGCGGGTATAATGCTTGTATTATGTATGACTATTCTTGTATGGGCTATTGCTAATCTTGTATACCAAATTAAATTTTCAATAGATGAGTATAAATGGGAAAAGGATAGAGAAAAAAGAGAGGAAGAGGAAAGAGAAAGATGTAAAGCTGAATGAAGACCATATTATTGATATATGCCTGGATGTTGTGTAGCAGTTGAAATAGATTATACAAAATACCAAGGTGGGAATAATTAATCAGTTTTATATTATTACTTTATGCTTATGAAAACATATATATCAAAACCAGTAGAAGTAAAAGCTGAACTATTTAATCCAGATAGGATAGAAGAATATAGAAAGATGTGAGCTGAAATAGAGGTAGTTCAAACAGCATTCTGAAAGAGATATATACTACCAACTTTAGAGAGTGAAAACTGAAGATGAAATGTATATATTAGTGAAGATTTTTATTTAGTATGCTGAACTAAATGAGAATTCTATCCTTGCAGAAAAGATATATTTGAAGAAAAATATATCAGTAAAGACTAATCAGACTTTTATATTATTAATTATAAACTAATGAAAAAATTTATAGAGTTATTGAATGAGTATGAAAAGGAAAAGACAAATCAGAATGTTAGATTTTGGAACTACTATCAGAATTGATTTCATTATTTAGAGGATGGACAGAGTTATTCAGAATTACTAATAATTTCTAAAAAGTATGAGTTCATTAAATGGTTAGTAGAGAATAATAAGATAGACTTAAAAGAGTTCCATAGATTGTGCTGAATAATAAATCAAGATAGTGAGTATTGGAATTGCACACCACAAGACTATGAGCAAGTAATAATGTATTTAAGTATATCAGATAGTCCTATTGAAGATTTAGTTAGTATATTGAAGTAATCAGACTTTTATATTATTTACCTATAGAGAGAATGAAAATATTAAGCAATAAGAAATATAACAGTCTAATCATAGAAATTGAAACTCTTAAAGAGATAAGAGAGAATGATGAAATGTGTATAAATATGATGGCTGATAGAATAAATAGATTAAAGCAGTTAGAAGAAGAAAATAAAAAGCTAAAAGAAGAAAATAAAAAGCTAAAAGAAGAACTAAGTAAGAAAAATATGGATATTTGTGGGTTATTCACCTCTGTCTTCCCTGTCTAATAGGGGACAAGATAACTATTTTACTTGAGAGAATTATCACACGATGGAGGAAGAGAAACGAACTATTAAAACAATGCTTAGATAAACTGATGTTTGATGCTGATGTAGTAAATGTTAAAATTCACTGAGAGCTATGAGATTATGTTTATGTTAGAAGTGATAAGCAATTTAAGTTAAATGTTAAAGACTAATCAGAGTTTTATATTATTATTTTAGATAGAATGACAGCAGAAGAACTAATTAAACGATTACAAGAATGTCCAAAAGATGCAGAAGTCAGATTTCAAGTTTGTTCAAGATTTTGGACAGATGAATATTCAATAGATGACTGACCAAGTGTAGAAGATGACATTATAGTATTGAGAGCATTCATAGATGATGAGAGCTTTAAGACAGGTGTTAAAGAAAAAATAGATAAATTGTTAGACTAATCAGACTTTTATATTATTTACCTATGGAGATGTGAGCAAGAGCAATATTTGAAATAGATGCAGAGTATTATGTATTACAAGAGGATTATGATGAGTTAGAAGAAGAAAATAAGAGGTTAGAAGAAGAAAATAAAAAGCTGAAAAAGGAATTAGAATTAGTAAGGAAAAACACAAGAGCAAATGTGGAAACATTAGATAATATGTATTGAGAAAATGTGGATTTAAAAAAAGAGAATAAGGAATTACAAAGAGAAAATGAAAAATTGAAATTACATATAGAGGCAAAAGATAAGGCATATATGGATTTATTGGCTGATTATAATTATTTAAAGGCAAGGATAAAAAAGACAGAAAGAGCATTTTTAAAATATGAAGAGAAACAAGAGAAGTTGTTAGGGGATTTGGATATGATTGTAATGAATAGGTAGTTTTATTTTATAAATAATAATATAGATGGCAGAGAAAAAATTGGTACAATGTATTATACCAGAGGAGGTAAAGAATAAAAAGTATAAGGAGGTGTACCCAGAGCAGAGATTTAGATTAAACGAAATTGGAAGAGCTGATTGAAGAG